>Ga0116210_1000032_pt1 | contig 125509 bp, 114 predicted proteins | sample TshhotsprinmetaG_FD_94483 | JGI IMG/M metagenome (GOLD analysis project Ga0116210, IMG submission 94483) | Hot spring microbial communities from South Africa to study Microbial Dark Matter (Phase II) - Tshipise hot spring metaG | ecosystem: Environmental > Aquatic > Thermal springs > Hot... | reverse complement strand
TCGGTTGAAGCAGGACATCAAACGTTTCCAGGCTGCTTGCAAAGCTTCTGGACCACGCAACAAGAAAAACAGCGCGAGCGTCGCGCCAGGCGAGCGAGATCATGGCCTCGCTCAGCGTTCTTCCCTTCGGGGTCGGCCTGTGCTTGGGATCCTGCCTCCACCCGCCGTGCCACGCGACTCACATGGGAACACGTAGATCACAGAGCCTTCCCGCGTCTTTGTGTCTCTGTGTGAAAAAATTCCCGTTTTATCCACTCCGACCTTGGACGAATTTGTCAATTTGGCTCACTATGAGGTAGAATCATCGTGCTTGCCCCCGTAGCTCAGTGGATAGAGCGTCGGCCTCCGGAGCCGAAGAGGACAGTTCGAGTCTGTCCGGGGGTACTGTAATGAAACGGCCTCCGAGCGCTCGCCTCGGAGGCCGTGGCGTTGTTGGGTCACAGGCCGGCGGCCCGGCGCAGGGCTTCGGCCCGATTGGTTTCTTCCCAGGGGAAGAGGACATCATCGCGCCCGAAGTGGCCGTAGGTGGCCGTCTTGCGGTAAATGGGCCGGCGCAGATTGAGATCGTGAATAATGGCGCCTGGCCGCAGGTCAAAGTACTCATCGATCAGGACTGCGATCCTCTCGTCGGGGATCTTCCCCGTGCCGAAGGTCTCGACGTTGATGGAGAGCGGGCGCGCAACCCCGATGGCATAGGCCACCTGGATCTCGCAGCGATCGGCCAGGCCGGCGGCGACCACGTTCTTGGCCACCCAGCGCGCGGCATAGGCCGCCGAGCGATCCACCTTGGTCGGATCCTTACCGCTAAAGCAACCGCCGCCGTGGCGCCCCATGCTGCCGTAGGTATCCACCATGATTTTGCGGCCGGTCACGCCGGCATCCCCCTGGGGCCCCCCGATCACAAAGCGGCCGGTCGGGTTGACATAGATCTTCATGTTCTCGTCTACCATGCCGTCGGGAATGGTGGGTAGAATGACGTGCTCGATGATCTGCTCACGGATGTCGGCCTGAGAGATATCGGACGCGTGTTGGGTCGAGACCAACACCGTATCCACGCGCTTGGGCTTGCCATACGAATATTCTACCGTCACTTGGGTCTTTCCATCTGGACGCAGCCATGGCAAGGCACCGCTCTTACGCACCTCGGCTAGACGACGGCTGAGCTTATGGGCCAGGTAGATGGGCATTGGCATCAGGGTGGGCGTCTCATTGCAGGCAAAGCCAAACATCATTCCTTGATCGCCGGCCCCGATGGCCTCCACTTCGGCCTCGCTCATCTCGCCGGTCTTGGCCTCCAGGGCTTTGTCCACCCCCATGGCAATGTCGCCCGACTGTTTGGCGATGGCCACCAACACCCCACACGTGTTGCCATCCAACCCCTTCTCGTTGTCATCGTAGCCGATCTCGAGGATTGTATTGCGCACCAGCTCATCGAAATTGATGTTGGCGCGGGTAGTGATCTCGCCGAGCAGTATGACGAAGCCAGTCTTAGCGGCGGTTTCACAGGCCACACGCGAGTAGGGGTCCTGCTCCAGGCAGGCATCCAGCACGGCATCCGAAATCTGATCGCAGATCTTGTCTGGATGCCCTTCGGTCACCGACTCAGAGGTGAACAGCAATTTGGGGGAAGTCATGAAGGTAGTGCTCATTTAGATCGGATCTCCTTTGAATGAAAATGAAATTGCCCCTCCGGACACGCGAAAGGGCAATTGCTCGTACAAGCACGGCTGCCCTCTCATCTTCCAGACATCCGTCTGCCGGAATTGGCACCGTGGTTTGGTCTGCTAGTCGCACCGATACGACAGGAGACTAGACGACCAAACCCGGTTGTCGAGGCTTCACAGGGCCGGTCCCTCCGCCTCTCTGGATAAGAGTTGCCGTTTGGGGCTATGCGATTGGCGATCGTTATACCACAGAGAGAGAGGAGCGTCAATTGAAAAATGGTTCGGATAACCACAGATGGCCCAGATTGCTCGGGGTTCCCCTTTGCCAAAGATTGCAGATTACACCAATTGACCCGCTATCTGCGCTAAATTCGTGTAATCTGTGCGATCTGTGCAATCTGTGACACCTCATCTCAAGACATCAAATTCAGGTAAGAATTATCCACATAAATCCTTCCATACTGTATAATCCCCCACCAACGGCGGCAAACCATGGACTTCCTACAGCGCCTCCTCTACGCCCTGACCGAATTACACCCCATTCACCCGATGATGGTACACTTCCCCATCGGCCTGACCGGCGGGGCAACCTTCTTTATGCTCCTCGCCCTGTGGCGCAAACACTCCCTCCTAGAACAGATCGCCTTTGCCAATTTAGCCCTCTCCGTTCCGGGAACCCTCGTCGCCGGCCTCACCGGCCTGATGGACAACGCCCGCAACTACGATGGACAAGCGCCGAATGTGGAGGCCAAGATCGGACTAGCGATCGTCCTGCTCCTGCTCACGACCCTCACCGTCCTGCTCCGCTGGCGCACCCCTACCCTGTTCACCTCACCGTTCAAGCCCTTCTACGTTGCCGCCTACTTCTTGAGCTTTGGCCTAGCGATTGTGCTGGCGTTTCTAGGCGGCATCATCCTGTATGGATTTTAGGAGATCATCATGACCACAATCCGTCTGATCCTGCTTTTCGGCGTGGCGATCTTCTTGATCGGCTGTGGGCCAGTCGCTGCTCCTCTGCCGACGGACCTCCCGACCCTTCCCCCACCTACCCCTACGTCGCCTCCGACTTCCCTCCCCCCCACTGAACCGCCGGCCCCAACAGCCACTCCCCCACCCACCGAGACACCCACGACCCAAAGTGCGCCGGCCGGCGGCGGGGTGAGCTTTGCCAACGACGTATATCCCATCCTGCGCAGCCGTTGTCTCAACTGCCACGGTGGCGAACGCATTTCCGAAGGCCTCTCGGTGGCGACATACGAAGCCTTGATGGCCGGCTCCAAAAACGGGCCGGTCCTCCTGCCTGGCGACCCGCAAAACAGCGAGCTGGTCCAAGTGATCGTCTCGGGCGAAATGCCCAAACGCGGACCCAAACTCACCCCTCAACAAATCCAGATCATCATTGACTGGATCACCCAAGGCGCGCCGAACAACTAAGCCCTATCTCCCTTCAACTTTTTATACGCCCCCTCCCAGGGCCGGCCCAAGCGGTGATGTTCCGATACTCGCACCTTGCTTAACTTCTGGGCGATCTGGGGCAAAAGCGTTGCCACGGTTCCCCAATCCTCGCTCAGGACAGCCTCCTTCATCTTTTGAGCAGCTATCCCAGCCCACATCCAATCGCGGCGAAAACGATCGGCCCTCAGCCAATAATCGCGCTTCTCCCAGGCGGCCACCGTGGCATCAATACCAGCCGCAATCGTAGAGAGCGCCAAAGCGATGAATGCCGCCAGATCGCGTGCATCTGGCGTCGGCTGATTCTGGCGCGCCAACTCACGAAGGGCAATCACAATAGCTTTGGTAAGGCGGGTGCGTTCCTTGCCCGCCGAATCGGGATTAATCACTCGACCCACAACCAACTCCTAGAAGAGAATGGCCGGCCCAGCGCACCGTTGCCGGCGAAACGAGGCGAGATTATACCCGAAATCGGGCGAAGCGCCCCGCCCTTCCCGTGTCCCGAATCGATCACCTCCAAGAGTGGCCCATTCACGTCCTAACCCCTGAACAGATTCGATACAAAGAACCACACATTTGCTGGACGTTCGGCCAAGCGGCGCATAAAATACGGATACCAATGCGTCCCAAACGGCACATATACCCGCACCGGATACCCGTCCCTCGCCAACGCCTCCTGCAAATCGCGCCGAATGCCATAGAGCATCTGAAACTCCATCCCGTCCTTGGGCAGACCGACCTTCTTGGCGTACGCTAGGGCAAACTGAATGCGCTTCTCATCATGAGTGGCGATGGCCGGAATGGGCGGAAGTCGCCCGTCCTTGCTCTCGCGCGTCCCCTCCGCCAACGAAGCATCAATCAACAAACGGGTTAGCAGATCAAAGTTGGCGTCCACATCGGCCTTCTTGGGAAAGGCAATCTGAGGCGGTTCCTTATACGCCCCTTTCACCAAACGAATGCGCGTCTTCTTGGCCAGCAAATTCTTCGTATCGGCCTCAGCCCGATAGAGATAGGATTGGATCACCATCCCTACCGTATCATTGGTAAACCCCAAATCTAGCATCGCCTGATGCAGATTTAGCGTCATATCGGTATAGGGCGAGTCCTCCATATCAATCCGCACAAAGTTGCGATGCTCTTTGGCCCGCTGCAGAATACGCCGCAAATTATCGCGGCAGATCGACTCATCCAGCCCCATCCCGATCTGGGTCAACTTGATGGACACATTCGATCGCACGCCGGCGCGGTCGATCTCATCCAAAATATCCAAGATGGCTTCGGTAGCCTGAGAGGCCTCCTCAATCGTAGAGGTATGTTCACCGAGATGATCGAGAGTAGCGTTGATCCCTTTGGCGTTCAACTCGCGCACCACGCGAATAGCATCTTCAACGCGTTCGCCGGCGATGAAGCGCGAGGCCGCCTTCCACGATACCGACCAGCGAGTGATCATGCGTTGTGCCCAAGACGCTTTTGAGAGATAGATCAAGAAGGAACGCAGCATAGCCTCTTCCTTGGTCGTAGAGTTTCACCTTTTGCCCTTCTCCGCCCTTTCATAATATTGTAGCACAACTCCTTCGGATAGATTATGTTATACTTTTTCATGACATTCGTCACCCTTTCAACCTCATGAGAAGTCGCAACCTATCCTTTCTCCTTCGCATCATCTCGGTGGTCTTCCTGAGCGCCGCCGTGATCTTAACCATCCTCTCGCTGGTGAATTACAGCCAACAGCGCGCCAACTACCCGGCCGGCATGACCATCGCTGGCGTGCCCGTAGGAGGGCTGACGCCGCAGCAAGCCTCTCAGCGCGTCCTGCAGGTGTACACCTCGCCGATCGTACTCCAATACGCCGGCTCCCTCATCCTGCTCTCGCCAGAGCAGATCGGCTTTCAGATCAACATCGAATCGATGATCGCCGCAGCCGATCTGGTGCGCACCGGCTCCCCCTTCTGGCAGGGCTTCTGGGACTACTTGTGGAACCGCTCCCCAGCCCCGGCAGACATCCCCCTGGTCGCCGACTTCCCCGAAGCCCGCTTGCGCGACTACCTACAAAATGAGATCGCTGCCCGCTACGATCAACTGCCCTCCCCCTCCCAGCCCATCCCTGGCACAGTCAACTTCCAACCTGGCTCTCCAGGACAAACCCTAGACATCGAGCGTGCCATCCCGCTGATCGAAGACGCCCTGCGCTCGCCCACCAACCGCACCGTGGCCCTCGTCGCCCTGCGCACCACACCGGCACGTCCTAGCCTACAAAGCCTAGAAGTTCTGCTCAAACAGATCATCCAACTCTCCGGCTTCGATGGCGTAATTGGTCTCTACCTGCTCGATCTGCAGAACGGCCAGGAGATTCACTTCGCCCAAGACCGCGGCCGGCCCCTTCCCACCCAGCCTGACGTGGCCTTCACCGCCTCTAGCGTGGCCAAAATCCCGATCATGGTGGCCTACTTCACTGAATTTGGCGAAGCAGCGCTCACCCCTGAGACCACTGAAGCCAAGATCGACATGATCCGCCGCTCCGAGAACCCGCCGGCCGACAAATTCATGCGCGCCCTAGGAGAAACTCGGGGCCCCTTGCTGGTCACTGAAAAAATGAAAGCCCTCGGCCTGGAAAACACCTTCATAGCCGGCTACTTCTACCCCGGCGCACCCCTGCTGCGCGTCATCCGTACCCCGGCCAACTCCCGCTCCGATGTTATCACCAACCCCGACCCCTACAACCAAACCACGCCCTCCGACATCGGCATGCTGCTCGAAGACCTCTACCACTGCGCCGAAAACGGTGGCGGCGCCCTGGTAGCCGTCTTCCCGACCACCATCAATCGCCAGGTTTGCCGTCAAATGATCGACATCCTGGTCCAAGACAAACTCGGTGCGCTTCTCCAGGCCGGCCTGCCCGAAGGAACGCGCTTCGCCCACAAACACGGCTGGGTTACCAACCCAACCACCGGTGTCATTGACAACGTGAGCGATGCCGGCATCGTCTACACCCCCGGCGGAAACTACATCCTGGTCGTCTTCACCTACCATCCAGTACAGATCATCTGGGACACCATGGCCAATCCCCTCTTTGCGCAACTCTCGCAAGCCGTCTATAACTACTTCAATATCCCCACTCCTTGATCCCAACCCCGGATCGTCTCTATGAGCGTCCTCGGACTATATCGTCTGCAACAAATCGACACCCAAATTGACCAAGCACGCGTCCGTCTGGAGGCCATTCGCTCTACCCTAGAGAACGACCAAGAACGTCGCGCAGCCGCCGACCGCTTGGCCATGGCCAAGACCACCCTGCGTGAGGCCGAGCGTGCCCAACGTCAAGCCGAGGCCGAAGTCCAATCCCAACGCATCAAACTTGAGCAGGCAGAAACCAGCCTCTACAGCGGAACGATCCGCAACCCCAAAGAACTGCAGGATTTACAAAAAGACGTTATCTCCCTGAAAAAACACCTAGTCACCCTCGAAGATCGCCTCCTCGACGCCATGCTGGCCTGTGAGTCGGCTGCTGCAGCCCTCGACACGGCGCGGGCTGCGCACGCCCAAGTTGAGGCACGCTTCAACGAACAAAGCCGCCATCTGCTCGAAGAACAACAAACCTTGCTCCACACCCTAGAGCGCCTCCAGGCCGAGCGCAAGGCCGCAGAAGCGTCCATCAACGCCTCCTTGCTCGATGAATATCATGCCTTGCGTCGTGAAAAGCGCGGCTTGGCTGTGGTGCTGATCCGCGACGGCGCCTGCTCCGCCTGCGGCGCAACCCTCACCCCTGCTCAGCAACAAGTGGTTCGCTCTGCGCGCAAGATCCTTCGCTGCCCCACCTGTGGTCGCATCCTGTTTGCTGATTGAGAACCGCCATGCCCATCTCGCTTGACCCGCTCTCCTTCGTCCTAGGCGCCATCGCTGGCATCCTTGCTTGGGTGTTGCTGGGCTCCTTGCGCCTAGCGTTTCGAGAATGGCGCCAAGCATGGCTGGCCCGCCGTGAACAAGCTCGCGCCCGTCGCGCTTCCACCCTAGAACAAGAGCATCGCCGCCTGGTCCTGCGCCGCGCCCAAGGGATGCATTTGGCTGCTCCGCTCTTCGCCCTAGATGAAATCCTGATCCCACCCCGCCTGATCGCCCCGCCACCGCGCATCGAACCCGGCGGTCCTCTGCCTCCCGATGACATCCTCACCCAAACCTTGCCCTACCTGCCCGCCTGGCCCGAAGTGGCAACCATCTACAACGCTCCTACCCTCACCCTGCCCGAAGCGCTCTCCGGCGGACGCCACCTGGTGCTGGTCGGCCCGGCCGGCTGGGGCAAAACCGTAGCCCTAGCCCACCTAGCCACCCTAGCGGCGCGCAGCGATCCCCAACTCGGCCCCTTGGCCGACTACCTTCCCTTCCTCTTCCATGTCGCCGACCTGCTGCTCCCCGTCAAGGAAGGGCAAACCACCCTCCATCCGCTGATTGCCGCCATCGCCAAACAAGTCTCCTTCCTAGAAGCCGGCCGCAGCGCTTCCTTCGTGCAACAGACCTTCCAGAGCGGACGTCCCCTGCTCTTGCTCGACGGCTTCGACGAACTCACCCCCAACGGCCAACAACAAGTCAAAGCCTTCCTACAGGCCCTACTCAAGGCTCACCCGCACACCCGGGTGGTCACCACGGCCTTGCCCGACCAGCTGGATGGCCTGCGAGAGCTGGACTTTGTTCCCCTGGCTCTGGCCGGCTGGACTCCAGCCCAGCAGACCGACTTCCTCCGCCGGTGGGCCGACGTATGGACACGCTTCATCGCTGTCGAAGCGTGGGTCCAGGCCCACTCTCTGCCGATCGATCCCATCCTGCTTCAAGCGTGGCTAAGCGTGGGCAACCAGCCCCTCACCCCGCTCGAGCTCACCTTGAAACTCTGGGCCGGCTTCGCTGGCGACATGATAGGAGGCCCGACGCCCCAAGATTGGCTTGTCTCCCACCTGCGCCGTCTAGCCCCTCTCGACGTTCCTCCAGCCGCCCTAGAAGTATTAGCGCTTCAAGCCGTCCAGAACGCTCAACCGCTGTTCGAAGCGCGCTCGGCGCGAGAATGGGTGCGCCGCTTTGAACCCACGCCTGTCGAAGAACCAACGACCGATCTCCAAGCCGCCGGCCCCAGCAACAAAAAACGAGATAGCCTCGCCGCAGCAGCGCCCGACCTGGTGGAAAAAATGACCATCAGCGGTCTGTTGGTGCGACACGACGACCAGTGTCTGCGTTTCGTCCACCCCGTCCTGCTGGGCTACCTGGCCGGCCGCGCTCTGAGCGCCTACGGCGGCGCCGAAACCCTGGCACGACAGCCAGATTGGCTCGGGAAAGACCTAGCCTTGCGGTATCTGGCCATTTATGGCGACGCCTCCGCCGCAGTGGACATCCTGCTGCAACAGCCAGATCCCCTGTTCCAACGTCCGATGCTGCGCATTGCCCGCTGGTTGCGCGATGTACCACATCAAGCTCCGTGGCGTAGCAAGGTGATGGCCGCCCTGGCGCGTCTCCTCCAAGCCGAGGGACAACCGCTTGGCCTGCGAGGTCAAGCCATGGCCGGCCTGGCCCTGAGCGGCGACAGCGGCGTCGGCCCCCTCTTTCGTCAATCCCTGCAGCGTTCCCCCGACTTGGCCCTCTTAGCCGCCCTAGGAAGCGGCCTGCTGCGAGATAGCAAGGCCGTTGATCCGCTTTCTGCCCTGTTGACCTCAGAGAATCCACTTCTGCGCCGCGCCGCCTGCCTAGCCCTAGTGGCCATCGACACGCCGGCCGCCCTCGAGGCGGTTGGCCGCGCCCTGCTTACCGGCGATGATGACCTGCGCCGTGCCGCCGCCGAAGCCCTGGCCAATGATTGCGTCGAAGGCTACGCCACCCTCAAAGACGGCGCCACCTTCAACGACTTGCTGGTCCGCCGTGCGGCCACCTATGGCCTGGCTCGCGTCCAAGAACCCTGGGCGCTTGAACTGCTGCAAACCATCCAAATCCACGACCAACAATGGATCGTGCGCTCAGCAGCCACCCAAGTGCTTGAGACCAAAACCTATGAAAAAGACCTGCGCATTCCGCGCCCACTCACCCCTCCCTGGCAGTCTCAATGGCTGATCGAATTTGCCGGCCAGCAAGGTCGGGGCATCTCCCCTGGCACTCTGCCAACCGAACTGCTGCTCCAAGCCCTCAAAGAAGGCAACCGCGACCAACGCCTGGCGGCCCTAGCCTACCTCCGCTACCTGCCCGAAGAAAGTGCAATCCAACACCTGCTCGCAGCTCTTCAAGATCAGGAGGTGGAGATCCGTGAGGCTGTCTATCAAGTGCTATCGGAGATGACAGCTTCCGGCGTCACTATCCCCCAACCTTCTTGATTGCTGATTGAACGTCATCGTGCAACCTATCCCAACCCCTTTCTTCACGGAATTCCGGCTATGACCAACCCCTCTCTTCTTCTCACCATCGCCATCCTTGGTGGAACGGGCAAAGAAGGCAAAGGCCTGGCCTATCGCTGGGCCAAAGCTGGCTATCGAGTCCTCATTGGTTCCCGCGAAGCGGCCCGCGCCCAACAAGCCGCACAGGAACTCCTCCAGCGCCTCGACGGAAAGGCCTTCGTCGAAGGCGATACCAATCTAGAGGTCGCTCGACGGGCAGACATCGTGGTGTTAACTGTGCCCTACAGCGCCCACAGCGCCACCCTGGAGGCCGTCAAAGACGCCCTACAGGGCAAAATCCTGATTGACGTTACCGTTCCCCTCGTCCCTCCCAAAGTTGCCACCGTGCAGATGCCGTCGGCCGGCTCAGCCGCCCAAGAGGCGCGGCAGATCCTCGGCCCAGGCGTGGAAGTTTGCACCGCCTTTCAGAACGTCTCCCACGAACTCTTGCTCTCCGATGAGACGATCGACTGCGACGTGCTCGTCACCGGGTCGAGCAAAGAAGCCCGTGCCGAGGCCATTAAACTGGTAGAAGCCGCCGGCCTGCGCAGCTGGGACGCCGGCCCTCTGGAGAACTCGGTCGTGGTCGAAGGGCTGACCAGCGTGCTGATCTGGATCAACAAAAAATACGGCAGCACTCATGCCGGCATTCGAATCACTGGCGTAACCTCGTGAGCCTGATCCTCACCCCGCTTCGCCACATCCCGCTCATCCACTCGGGCGACGACCTGGCGGCGATCCTACTCGAAGGGCTCAACACCACACCCGATCCCTGCGATCCATCCCAACCTCTCACCCTACGCCCCGGCGACATCCTGGCGATCACCTCCAAGATCGTCAGCAAAGCCGAAGGCCGGCTAGTGAACCTGGCCACGATCACCCCAAGCGAAGCCGCCCAAGCCCTGGCCCGCCGCGCCGACAAAGACCCACGCCTGGTTGAGTTGATCCTTCGCGAAAGCCGTGAAGTGCTGCGTGTGCGTCCCGGCGTCATCATCGTCGAACATCGCCTGGGGTTTATCTGCGCCAATGCCGGGATCGACCACTCCAACGTCTGGCCACAGGCAGAATCGCCCGAGGCAACGCCCCCGAGCGAAGACCACGTCCTGTTGCTCCCCTCCGATCCCGATGCCTCCTGCCGTGCCTTGCGCGAACGGATCGAAGCTCAAACCGGCCTCTCGATCGGCGTGATCATGATCGACTCCCATGGACGAGCCTGGCGCATCGGAACTGTGGGCACCTGCATCGGTCTAAGCGGCATTCCTGCGGTGATCGACGAGCGCGGCTGGAAAGACCTGTTCGGCCGCAAGCTGCGCGTCACCATCGTCGGCGTGGCCGATGAACTGGCTGCCGCTGCTTCCCTCGTCATGGGCCAGGCCGCCGAGGGCACCCCCGTCGTTCATGTGCGCGGCTTCCCCTACCCGCTGCGCGAAGGAACCCTCTCCGAACTCCTGCGCCCCAAAGAACTCGACCTCTTCCGTTGACCTCATGGAACAAGCTATGGACCTCATCCCACCCGAATATCAAGATTTGCTTCAAGACGAAACCAAAGCCTACCTCTTCCTAGCCACCATCATGCCTGACGGTTCCCCTCAAGTGACGCCCGTCTGGTTCGACGCCGACGGCCAACACATCCGCATCAACACCGCCAAAGGCCGCGTCAAAGATCGCAACATGCGCGCCCGGCCCAAAGTGGCTATGGTTATCCAAGACCCGCGCAACCCCTATCGTTACCTACAAATTCGCGGCCGGGTGGTAGAGATCACCGAGGAGGGTGCCGACGAACACATCAACCGTCTCTCCCTCAAATACGATGGCAAGCCCTGGGCCCGGGTCCCCGGCCAAACGCGCCTGATCTTCAAAATCCTTCCGGAGCATGTGGACGCCCACTGACCCCGAACATCTCCACCGCTTTCTGCGGACACGCCGCTCGATCCGCCGCTTCCGTCCGGACCCCGTGCCGGAGGAGGTCGTCCAGCGCGTCCTCCTCACCTCTATCCATGCCCCCTCGGCCCACAACCTACAGCCCTGGCGATTCGTCTGGATCAAGACCCATGATTCCCGTGCCCGCCTGGCCCAGGCCCTGACCTCAGCCCTGCGCGTCGACATGCAAGCCGCCGGCGCCCCCGAAAGCGAGGTTGCCTCTCGCGTCGCCCGCTCCGACCGCCGCATCCACCAGGCGCCGGTGTTGCTCCTGCTCTGCCGCGACTGCAGCGCTGTCCGTGAGCACAAACCGCAGGACGAAGTGATGGCCATCCAATCGGTGGCTGCGGCCGGCCTCCAACTCCTGCTGGCGGCCCACGCCGAAAACCTGGGAGGAAACTGGATTTGCTGGCCCCTCTACGCCCAACCATCAGTCCGCCAGGCCCTCGACCTGCCCCTAACCTGGGAACCTCAGGCCCTGTTCATCCTGGGCTGGTCCGACGAGCGCCCCTCGACAAAAACTCTCCTACCGTTGCACCAGATCGTGCTTGAACGCTAGTGCTGACAGAGAACATCAAGCCGCCGCAGACAGTGACTAAATTATAGGTTCGATAAACTCATGAGCAGGATAGCTGGAAAAACGCTGCTTGTGCCACGGACGTCGGTTGAAGCAGGACATCAAACGTTTCAAGGCTGCCTGCGAGGCTTCTGGACCACGCGAGTAGATCACAGAGCCTCCCCGTGTCTTTGTGTCTCCGTGTGAAAAAATCGTTACAGCGACGCAAAAGGTCTAGCCTAGAGTATAATCGTCTCTGTCGATGAAACTCGTCGCCTTGGCCGGCGGAGTCGGGGGCGCCAAGATGGCCTACGGCTTCGCCCAGACCCTGCCTCCCCATCAGCTCACCATCATCGTCAACACCGGCGATGACTTCGAACACTTTGGCCTCTACATCTGCCCCGACCTGGACACCGTCTGCTACACCCTGGCCGGCCTGGCCAACCCGATCACCGGCTGGGGACGTGCCAACGAGACCTGGCAGGCCATGCAAAACATCAAACGCTTGGGAGGACCCGACTGGTTTAAGCTGGGCGACCAAGACCTGGGCACCCACCTAGAACGCACCCGACGCCTCAAACAAGGCGATCGACTCTCCGAAATCACCCGCGACTTCTGCCGCGCCTGGGGCATCGGCCCGACCGTCTTGCCGATGAGCGATCAACCGGTGCGCACCATCGTGGAAACCGACCAGGGGGACCTGCCGTTTCAAGAATACTTCGTCCAGCGCCGCTGCGAGCCCCGCGTCCGGGGATTTCGCTTCGAAGGACTCGATCAGGCCTCCCCCGCCCCGGGGACGCAGGAAGCGCTGGAGGCGGCCGACGCAATCGTGATCTGTCCCTCCAACCCCTGGGTGAGCATTGATCCGATCCTCCACCTGTTCGGCTGGCGCTCTAGGGAGGAGACTCCCTGGTTCGGGCCGCGCCGGCCGCCGATCGTGGCGGTTTCTCCGCTGATTGCCGGCCAGGCCGTCAAAGGGCCAGCGGCCAAGATGTTCGCCGAGCTGGGCATCGAGCCCTCGGTGCTGGCCATCGTGGATCATTACCGATGGCTTCTAAACGGCATCGTTGTGGATTCGTCGGACTCAGAAATCGCAAAACAGATTAAAATTCCTACGCTGCTCACCGATATCCTGATGCAATCCGCAGCCGACCGCATCCGTTTGGCACGCGAAATCATGGAGTTTATCGAGAGCCTATCATGACGCTTTGGGCCATCGTCCCAGTAAAGCCCCTCAAGCGCGGCAAATCTCGCCTGGCCGCAGCGCTCAACCAAGAAGAGCGCGAACTGTTGAATATTAGCTTGCTAGCGCGTACCCTCCAAACCCTCTCCGGGTTGAACGAACTGGAACAAGTGCTGGTTGTCAGCCGAGATACGCACGTCCTGCGCATTGCCCGCCAATTCGGCGCCCGCACCGTGCGCGAAGACGACCAGCCTGATCTCAACCTTGCCCTGGCGCGCGCCACCGTGATCGCCCAACTGCATGGGATTGGCGGCGTGCTCATCTTACCAGTGGACCTGCCTCTGATCACTCAGAGCGACATCCGAGCTATGATCGAGCGCGCCTCCGATCCGCCGGTTGTGGTCATCGCCCCTGACCGGCATGGGCGCGGGACCAACGCTCTATTGATCTCGCCGGCCAACCTGATCGACTACGAATTCGGCGCAGACTCCTTCCGCCGCCACTGCGAACGCGCCCGCCGGGCCGGCGCCCGCCTGGAGATCGTCAACCTCCCCTCCCTCGGCCTGGACCTCGACCTCCCCGAAGACCTTGCCCTGCTCGACCAACTCCTGATGGACCCCGAAGCGCTCGAACGTCTGGCCTCCCAGCTCGCACCCTGCGAGCCGCGCCCCATCGAATCAGCTCCTGCTCTCCCAAAGCGCGACCAAGGATGACCTCCCTGGTCATCGGCGCCGCCCGATCCTGCGCTCATCTCTGCACGCCGAACGCTGCTCATCAACACCCTTCGCATGCTTCCCTCTGAAAAGAGCGATGAACGGCAAACTTCTAACCCTTCGCCGGCCACCGATCCTAATATCTCGAAATGAGGTGTGACTATGACTATACGCTTCGAAAACGGCATGGTTGTCACCCTAGGGCCCGAGAATCGTGTCCTGTGGAACGCCTCCGTGGTGACCGAAGGCGAGCAGATCGTTGCCGTCGGCCACGCAACGGAGATGGAACGCCAGTTCCCCAATGCCGAACGCGTCGATTGCCAAGGCAAGATCATCCTGCCCGGCTTCATCTGCGCCCATCACCACTTCTACTCCGCCCTCGCGCGCGGCATGCGCATCCCTGGCGAGCCAGCCGCCAACTTCATCGAAATCCTCGAACGCCTGTGGTGGAAGGTGGACCGCGCCCTAGACGAAGAAGACATCCTGCTCTCGGCGCAGATCCCGCTCATCGAATGCATCCGCAACGGCACCACCACCGTGATCGACCATCACGCCTCGCCTTCCGCCAGCGATGGCTCTCTAGACCTGATTGAGCAGGCAGTGCGTCAGGCCGGCCTGCGCGCCTGCCTATGCTACGAAGTCTCCGATCGCAACATCAAAGGGGAGGGCATACGCGAAAACAAGCGCTTCATCAAGAAGATCGGCACAGGCGATGGCCAGATTGCCGCCATGATGGGCCTCCATGCCTCCTTCACCCTCTCCGACGAAACCATCGAAACTTGCGTCGGCATCGCCCAAGACGCCGGCCTGGGCTGCCACATCCACGTCGCCGAAGACCTGGCCGATCGAGAAGACTCCCTGGCCAAATACGGCATGCCCACCGTCCATCGCCTGCACAAACTCAATGTCACCGGTCCCCACTCCATCTTCGTCCACTGCGTCCACATTGACGACGACGAGATCGGTGTGCTAGCCGAGACCAACACCATCGTCGTTCACAACCCCGAGTCGAACATGAACAATGCCGTGGGTGTCACGCGCTTGCTGGACCTGCTGCGACGCGGCGTGCTTGTCGGCTTGGGAACCGACGGCATGTCCTCCGACATGCTGGCCCAAATGCGCAGCGCCTACCTGCTCCACCGTTTAGCCAATCGCGACCCGCGCGTGGCCTTCGTGGAAGCCCCCCAACTGCTGCTATACAACAACCCGGAGATCGCCGAACGTCTGTTTGGCCTCCGCCTGGGCGAGATCGCCCCGGGCCGGCCGGCCGACCTAGCTATCCTAGACTACCATCCTCCCACACCCCTCACCGAAGACAACTTCCTCGGCCACCTGATCTTCGGGCTAGTAGACGCCGTAGTAGACACCACCGTCTGCCGCGGACAAATCCTGATGAAAAACAAGCACATCCTCACCCTAGACGAAGAACGCATTGCCGCTCGGGCCCGCGAGCGGGCTCCCAAAATGTGGGAACGATTGCAGGGCCTAAGCTAACCACCTACAACGCCCTACCATCCCTTTCTCTCTCCACACCTATCCCTTACTCGAAAGGAACCCCCTATGGAACGCGTTGCTCTCTACCTTCAAGACTCCCATGACCTACGCGATGGGCTCGAATACGTTCGCTATGCCGAACAACGCGGCTTTGAAGCCGTCTGGCAGGCTGAGTCGCGGCTAGTGCGCGACGCCATCGTCCCCATGGCTGCTTACGCCGCCGTGACCGAACGCATCAAAGTCGGCTCCGGCGTCATCAACAACTGGACGCGTAACATCGGCCTGCTGGCTGCCACCTTCCTCACCCTCGATGACCTTGCCCCCAACCGCATCATCTGCGGCATCGGCGCTTGGTGGGACCCCTTGGCCCGTAACGTTGGCATCGAACGCCGCAAACCGTTGCTGGCCATGCGCGAGACCGTGGACGTCTTGCGCCGCCTGCTGCGCATGGAACGCGTCACCTTCCACGGCGAATTCCACCATCTCGAAGGCGTAGAGCTAGACGTAGTCCACGGCCGTCGCGAGCCGCGCAACGTCCCAATCATGATCGGCGCCACCGGCGATCAAATGATGGAGTTGACCGGCGAGATTGCCGATGGCGTGATCCTCAACTACTGCGTGCCGCCCGAATACAACGACCGAGCCATGGAATTCATCGAAAAAGGCCTCAAGAAATCTGGCCGTACTCTCGATCAATTCGACCGCCCTCAACTGATCGTCTGCTCAGTGAACGAAGACCACGACAAAGCGGTGGACGATACCAAGATGCTCCTCTGCCAATACCTGGCCCAACAACCTCATATCGCCAAAGCCTCCGGCGTCTCTCAAGAAGTGGTGCACGAAATTCAATCCATCCTGGGCTGGCCGGCCACCAAAGAACAGATCCTCAAAGCCAAAGATCTGGTCCCCGATGAACTGGTCCACCGCATCACCGCTTCCGGCACGCCCGAAGAAGCCAAGGCCAAAGTAGAAGAATACAAAAAACGTGGCTGCACCTGTCCGATCCTCTACCCCGTGGGCGGCAACTTCAAACTCCTGATCGACACCTTCGCCCAAGCCTAAGCGATTCATGTCCAAACCTCAAGCCCGCTTCAGCCGGCTCGAGCGACCTCCTCGCCCCTCGGCGCTTACCGCGATCGGCGTTCTCCTCTTCGCCCTGAGCTTCGGCCCAGCCCTGCTGGCCTTCCAGCTAGAGCATCTTCTCGCTCGCCCTGAGCCGCTCCTCCACGCCCTGGAGCAACATCAGGTTTACGCTCACCTACCAACGCTATTGGCCAGCACGTTAGCCTCGGACTTTGGCACAAGCCAAACGATCCTTTCCTTCCTCCCCAAGGAGCAGATGGAGACCTTCCTTCGCCTGCTCCTTCCGGAGCCCCTGGCCCGTCAGCTCACCGAACAAGCCATTCGCTCCCTCTTCGCCCACCTGAACGGAAGCGAGCCGGCCATCTCCCTGCCGCTCACTGCGCTCAAAGCTCACCTGGCCGGCCCAGCCGGCGAAGGCGTCTTGCTTGCCGTCCTGAACACCCTTCCCGCCTGCTCCCTAGAACAGCTGCTTCGGATCGCCGCTGTCGGCCTGCTCGGCTCATCCGCCGAACTGCCCCTCTGCCGTCCTCCCGACGAACTGCTCCCTCTCCTCAACGCCTCGCTGCGCCCCCAACTGCTCCAGCTGATCGAAACCCTGCCCGACTCGATCATCCTCTCCCCCCAAGAGCCCTGGGCCGCCGCCCTTCATCGCTTGCGCCAACTGCGAATCCTCCTGCGCTGGAGCCCTCTGCTGCCCATCGGCTTGCTGATCGCCCTGACCCTATCGGCACATCGCTGGTCATCTCGACTCACGGCCTGGGGATGGGCCCTGCTGCTCGGCGGGGGAATCGGCCTGGCGCTGGCCGTTGCGCTCCCTCCCCTGGCCGAAGGATTCATAAAAGACCTGCTCCAACCGTTATCGGCAATGGCGCCGGCCCCCGTGGTCGTCACCATCCACGCTGCCTTGCTCTCCCTATTCCCCCCAATAGCGCGCTCCCTGGCCCTCAGCTCTGCGCTTCTAGTCGGAATCGGCGCGTTGCTTCTGACCTTGGTCGCCTTCCTAAGCCGCTCAGCCCCTGCCCGCTGAAGAAACCTGCCTTGCGTAGGGAATGCGATTCACCCAATACAAACCAAACCGATACCCGATCCACCCCAGCATCAACCCAAAAACCACATCCAACGCATAATGCTGCCCAGTAAACAACGTCGACAGCGCAATCGCCAGCAAAATCCCCCACCACAACCAACGATACCTAGGATAAAAACGCCCAGCAAAAGCGACGATCAACATGGTCATATAATTGTGAGCTGAAGGCAATGCCGCATAGGATCCGCCGGCGACCTGCACAAAGCGCAACAGCTGTGAAAACAGGTCGTGCCCTGTCACCACCGGCGGCTTCACATACGTTGGAAAGGCAAAAAAGACACTGACCCCCAATGAGACAGTCAACAACGCCCCAGCCAAGACAGCCAAAAACGAACGTGTCTCCAAGCGGAACAACCACCAGTAAATCGCAAACACCCAGAAAAGATAGGCAAAACAGTACGGAATCACCCAGATCGGATAGACCGGCAACGGCTCAAACGGCAGGGCTGGCGCGATCCCTCCGTTGGAAAAATGGCTAGCCGGAAAATACAAGCCCTGAATTCCCACCACCACCAAGCTCCATTTCAAACGCTGAAAGAGAGAGAACGACTTCATAGAGACGTCCGGAACTCCTCAAACACACCGACGTTGCACAGAACACCCACAGAACGCACATCGGACGATGCGAAACGCCTTGTCCAGTCAATTCTATCCGAAAACCAAGATTTCATAGGTATACTACACCCCATGCGCATTGTTCTAAAACCCGGTCGAGAAAGCAGCCTCCTCCGTCGGCATCCCTGGATCTTCTCCGGAGCCATTCAACGCATCGAAGGACAGCCGGCCCCGGGCCAAACTGTGGACGTGTTCTCCGCCGAAGGACAATTCCTGGCCCGCGCCGCCTATTCCCCCCACTCCCAAATCCGAGCTCGCGTCTGGACCTTTGACGATGAGCCGGTAGATGCCCAATTTTTCCGAAACCGCATTCGAGCCGCCCTGGCCCGGCGCGCCCTGCTAAGGATCGAATCCTCCACCAACGCCTACCGTCTGATCCACGCCGAGTCAGACGGCCTGCCCGGCCTGATCGTGGATCGCTATGCCGACCTGCTGGTCCTTCAATCGCTCACCGCTGGCTCCGAAGCCTGGAAACCCACCCTGGCCGACCTCCTGTTGGAAGAAACCGGCCTGGCGCGCCTCTACGAACGCTCCGATGCCGAAGTGCGCGCCCTAGAAGGCCTGCCACCGGCGGCCGGCCCCCTACGCGGCCCTGCTCCCACCGCCTTGATCACCATCATCGAACACGGCTTACGCTACCTGGTGGACCCGGCGCACGGCCACAAAACCGGCTTCTACCTGGATCAACGCCCGAATCGGGCTCGCGTGCGCACCCTGGCAGAAGGACGCGAGGTGCTCGATGGCTTCTGCTACACAGGCGGATTCACCCTAAATGCCCTGGCCGGCGGAGCTGCCTCCGTGATCTCGGTCGACGCCTCCGCCGATGCTCTCGCCCTCTGCCGTCACCACCTTGCCCTCAACCGCCTCCCTGCCGATCGACACACCATCCTGGAGGGCAATCTCTTCCATGTCCTGCGCAAGTTCCGCGATCAGGGCTGCCAGTTTGACCTGATCATCCTGGATCCGCCCAAGTTTGCCCCCACCTCTGCCCAGGCCGAGCGGGCGGCACGGGCCTACAAAGACATCAACCTATTGGCCTTCAAGTTGCTCCGTCCCGACGGCATCCTGGTCACCTTCTCCTGCTCGGGTGGAATTGACGCCGCCTTGTTCCAAAAAATCGTTGCCGCCGCCGCCCTAGATGCCGGCGTGGATGCCCAGATCGTTGAGCACCTCTTTCAAGCTGCCGATCACCCGGTCTCCCTGGCCTTCCCAGAAGGCGCTTACTTGAAAGGGTTGGTTTGCATCAAGGGATGAGGCGCACTTCCTATTCCCAGCGTTCGATCAACCGCAAGAAGACATCCACCACGTAGGGATCCAGCGCCTTACCGCTCTGTTGGCGGATGTATTCCAGAGCTTCTTCCCTAGACCATGCTTTTCGATAAGGCCGGTCGCTGGTAAGCGCATCGAACATATCCACCACGGCAAAGATACGGGCCGAAATCGGGATCTGCTCGCCCCGCAGCCCCAAGGGATACCCACTGCCATCCCAGCGTTCATGATGCAAATAGGGGATTTCCAGCGCGCGCCGCAGATAGGCAATCGGCTGTAACATCTCATACGCCCAGCTCGGATGACGACGCATGATCGCCCACTCTCCTTCGGTGAGCGGCCCGGGTTTGCGCAAGATCGAGTCGGGGACGCCGATCTTGCCGATGTCGTGCAACAGCGCCCCGCGTCGAATGTGCACGATCTCCTCGTCGCTCAGCCCTACGGCTTGGGCCAGCGCCACCGTTAGATCGGTCACGCGTCGAGTGTGCTCTTCGGTTTCCTCATCGCGCAACGTTATGGCCCGCGACCAGCCTTCGAGTGTGGCTTCATAGGCGATCAAGAGTTCGGCGTTGCTGCGCTGCATGCGTTCAAACAGCTGGAGGTTATCAATGGCGATTGCCGCCTGGCGGGCCAACGTTTCCAACAGGTCCAACCATCCCGGCTGCTCAGGCAAGGGAGAACGATGAAACACTTCCAACACCCCTTTCAGATCGCCCTTGCTTACCAGCGGCACACAGCAATACGCTCGAAATCCCTCCTCCACAACCAACGAAAAGCGAGTATATCCCGAACCGGCTTGTTGAAAATCGGGAACGAACGTGACACGGCGCTCAAGCGCCGCCTGGCCGGCCATTCCTTCTCCGAGCCGCAGGGACGTCCGCTCAATAAGCGGCGTACGAAACCCCAAGCCATGGGCATACGTCAGCGTGTGCAGCAAAGGGTTGAACAGCAGAACATCGGCAGCATCTACTCCTAGCTGCAAAATCGTATGATTCAACACCGTGTTCAAAATGATATGCAAGTCAAACGAAGCGCTAATCGTCCGATCCACTTCGCGCAGCGCCTGCAGATGTTGCAAGCGGCGCTCGATCTCCATCCGCAGGCGCGCCGAACGAACCGCCGCCGCTGCCTGAGTTGCTAATAGCGAGAGCAGATGCTCATCTCGATCGGAGAAGACGCGACGCGAATCATCCAACTCATGCACCCACAACACCCCAATCAACTCTCCACCGAAGAGCATAGGCACGTGCAACGCCGCCTGAATCGGAGTCCTCTCGTAGGCCTTGCTGCGATACTCCCACGCCGAATAATCGTCCACTCGCATGGGAGAGCGGCTCTGGGCTACCAGGCCGGCCAACCCCTCGCCCAAGCGCAAGCGCGTCCCTATTGGCGCCGACGGATGAGAGGAGGCCGCCATCTCAAGCTGTTGCTGAGAAGAGTCGTAGAGATAGATGCCGCCGGCATCGGCTTGCGCCAAGTCCCTAGCGGCGTTGCCGATTAGGTTCAGCAGAGACGTTAGGTCATGCTGTTGCGCAATAGCCAAGTTGATCTCATAGAGCAGCGCAAATTCCTCGGCGCGACGTTTAGTGTTTTCATAAAGCCTCATGCGATGCAGCGCATTGCCAGTCATCTCAGCCAACGTGCTCAACAAACGTATCTCGTTATTGGTCAACTTGCGTTCACTAGGAATGGCGATCACTATCACGCCGAGCATCTTCTCGAATGAGTGAATAGGAACACACGCGCCGCCCCAACCCCTGGGCAAACGCTCGGCTATCTGCGGCAGTATCAACGGATCGCTAGCAAATTCTTGAGAGAGGTACGGTTCCCCTTGCTCAAGCACTGTCCAACACATCCCCTCCCCAGGTCGAATTAGCCCCTCACTGAGATCGGCGATCCAGCCGCGCGAAATACTCGGAAGCAGCACCCCATTCTTCTCATCGAGGAGATTGATCGAACCGCTTGGTGCATTCAAAGCGAACAGGATTTCCTCGAGCACCACGGCCAACATCTCGTCCTGAGTGGAAATGACACGTAGGGCCACCGAGACGCGATTGATCATTTCCAATTCATGCACACGACGGCGAGTCTCATCAAACAGGCGTGCGTTCTCGATGACCACCGTCATCTGGGCCGCCAGAGTCTCCAACAGGACAAGGTGTTGATCAGTGAACACCCCCGGCAGATACGACTGGGTAGAGATCATCCCAATGATTCGATCCCCCCTACGCAGCGGAACAGCCAAGATCGATCGAACTGGCTCTTCGGAGCCAAAATGTGGGCCTGGCAACTCTTCAACCAGCATATCGTGAATGATCAACGAACGTCCTGCTGAAATCACCCTACCGCTCAACCCTTGACCCTTTGGCACACGCTGCGGCGGATAGCGAACTCCTCGGTCATACAGATAAACCGCTTCATATTCATCGCCGTTCTCTTCGTCGTTTAGGACAATCACAAACGCCTCACACGGCATGAGCTGAAGTACCGCCTGATGGATGGCCTGATACACCGCACTCGGCTCCAACTGGGCTGTCAGCAACATTTGACTGGCTCGATGGATCACCTCTTGCTCAAAAGCTCGCTGACGGATCTCCTCAAACAAACGAGCGTTCTCCAGGGCGATGGCAGCTTGATTGGCCAGCGTAGCCACCAAGCGCTCATCCGCCTCATCAAAAGCATTTGGCTGGATGTTCTCGATGCTGATCACGCCCAATTTTTGATCGCCAAGCCGAAGAGGAACGTACAATCCTGATCGAACTCCGGGAAAGGTCTCCACATAGTGAGGGTCGTCGCTCACCTCTCCCAAACGAATCACCCGGCCCTGTTGAAACGCCCAGCCGCTCAAGCCTTGGTTCGGCCGAGAGACTTTTGTCCGAAACAGTTGTTCTGTAGCCTTCCAATCGGCTGCCGTCTCTAAGCCAGGTTGATTAAAGGCCAGAAGCTCAAAAGAATCGCTCTCTGGATGGTAAAGTCGAACGGCAGTGTGATGCCAGTCCATCTTTTGGGCCAGCAATTCGATCAGTTTCTGGCCGATCTCCTTAGGGGTGAGCAGTTGGCTCAACGCCAAGCCACTCTCATAGAGCATTTCCAGCTCGATCAAGCGACGGCGAGCCTCCTCGAACAATTGAGCGCGCTCCAAGATCAGCGCTGCCAATGTCGCAAACGAATTCAAAGTCTTCAGGTCTTCTTGCGAAAAGGCTGCTCGCTTGGTTGAGTCCAAGCTCATGACCCCGATCAAACGCTCGCCGATCATCAACGGCACAGCAATGGCGCTGAAGATCTGGCGCGCTTCTTCGATCTCTCCATCGTAACGGATCTCCGGATCGGCGCGCGCATCTGAGACGATCATTGGTTGACGCAATCGAGCGACTCGCGCCGCATATCCTGAATTGCTGGCAAAGGCAAAATTGCGCAGACGAGGATCGTAGTAGCCCTTCAAGGCGCGAATACGCAATTGGCCATTCGCCTCACACAACAGGACGCTTCCTTTCTCCGCTACCGGCACAGCATGACAGGCGGCATTCAGCAAATATTCCAGCAACGGCTCCACTTCCCAAGTCTCACCGAGAGCTTGGGCCAATATCACTTGGGCTTCAAGCTCCCGCTCATAGCGCTTGCGCTCGGTGATATCCTGAATGGTGCCATACATTTTTACGGGCCGGCCGGCAGAGTCAAATTCCAACTGTCCCAGGCCATGTACCCAACGCTCTTGCCGATCGTTTGCCGGTAGAATGCGATACTGCTGGTCAAACGACTGTCCTTTTCCAAGCACTTCTTCTTGGAAGTAACGCGCCATGCGCTCCCGATCTTCTGGATGAACCAGCTCTAGCCACCCCTGTACCGAGTGCGGATAGGATTCGTCAATGCCGAAGATGCGATCCAACATCTCAGAGCTTTGCCAGATACCCGAAGGAATATCCAACATATAGCTCCCCAGGCCGGCAATCCTCTGCGCTTCCCGCAGCAAGCGATCCCTTTCTTGCAAGGCCTGCTCCGCCTTCTTACGCTCGGTAATGTCGAAGATCACCGCCAAGTAGACCGGCTCTTCCTGACTGAGCAACTGAACATGCACCTCCACCGGATACTCGCTTCCATCGGCGCGGCGATGCACAGTTTCAAAAACCACCAGCTTTTGCTGACCTTCCTCCAACGGGCGAAGCAATTCCCGAAAAGATTTCTCGTCGAAGCACGGCTTAATGTCTATGGGCGTCATGTGACGCAATTGATCCAAGCTGTAACCCAGATTTGCCTGTGCGCTGCGGTTGACGTACTCAAACCGCAGCGTGGTACGGTCAAAGGTATAAATCTCGTTGAGACTGAGCTCGAGTATCTGCAACAATCGTTCGCGCTGCGCTTCGGCCTGCTTTCGTTCGGTGATGTCCTGAACGTTGCCCTCGTAGTACCAGACCTTTCCATCTGGCCCGCGGACCAGACGAGCATTCTCTGAAACCCATAGCGTTGAACCGTCCTTGCGGCGCGCCTGATACTCATAGCCTCTCACCTCCCCCCTTTCCTCGAGCAAACGCACAAACTCCTGACGCTGTGCCGGGTTGACGTACACTTGAAGCGCTATATTGTCCACCGATTGAGTCAAGTCCTGCGGCGAGTCATACCCCAACATGCGCGCTAGAGCCGGATTGACAACCAAGAAACGTCCCTCCGGCGTGGATTGATAAATTCCCTCGATAGCTCTCTCGAAGAGCAAACGATATTGCTCTTCGGCCCGTTTGCGATCCGTGACATCGAACATCACTCCCTGAAGCAGGATCTCACCTCTTTCTGTGTGCAAAATGCGTTCTTCTTCCTGGATCCACAGCAGACGACCATCGCGCGTGATCACGCGGTACTCAAGGTTGCAGGGTTGACCAGTTTCATACGCCCGAAAATAAGTTTCTCTCACCCGCTGGCGATCTTCCGGATGGATCAGACTCAGCCACAACGAGAGATCACCCTGCAACCACTCCTCCATCGACACCCCAAGCAGCGACGTAATCTGAGAGCTGACAAACAAAGTGGTCCCCTTGCCGTCCAATACATCCAGATACACAACGCCAGGGAGCTGGTCAATCAACTTCCGATAGCGTTCCTCGCTCTCACGAAGGGCCTGCTCCGCTTGTTTGCGCTGGGTGATCTCTTGTTGAACCGCTACAAAGTGCACCACCTTCCCGCCGGCATCCACGATCGGTGTGATGGTCATCTCGACCCAATACAAGGTTCCATCCTGACGGCGGTTGATCAGCTCCCCCCGCCACGCCTCCCAACTCAAAATCGCCCGCCACATCTGTTGGTAGAACTCTGGATTTTGTCGACCGGACTTAACCAGATCAGCCGGTCGCTTGCCGAGCACCTCGTCTAGACGATAGTCGTTCAATTCTAGGAACGCCGAATTGACCCATTCAATATACCCCTTTGCATCCGTAATGATCACAGGATCGGCCAAGGCTTCTAAGGCGACCGATAAGAGGTCTGACAATCCTTCCCTCTCTCTCTCCAATTTGCGAATGGTCATCAATCCCACCCTGCGTTTCTCAACCTCCAGCACCTGCAAGGTCATCTCAACCTCGATGATCTGGCCATCCTTACGGCGGTGGCGCACCTTGCCGGCATAGTGAGAAGAGCCTTGAGCGCGCAATTCTCTCAGCAGATGCTTGGCATCCTGCTCCAGACAAATATCTGCAAGCCTCATCTCCAGCCATTCCTGGCGCAAATAGCCATAGGCTTCTACCGCTGCCTGATTGACATCTAGGAAGTGGAGCGTTTTTGCATCATAGATCCCCATCGGCAGCAGGTGGTTCTCGAACAACCTACGATAAAACGCATCTGCCAGGTCGCCGGACGAAAGACCCTGATCCAACCCTTTTCGAAACCAAGAGCGAACATTTCGATCGGCCATGACAGCATCCTTCAGCAACAAAATGAAATGAGATGAGAACCTACGAGCCATTCGCAAGCAGGGACGAGACGCCTGGAAAGACAACTCGGCGGTAGTTTTGCACTTTTTACAAATCGGCCAGATTTGCCGGATGCAAAATCTCAAACCACCAGATATGGTGGGTGAACACTTCAAAAATGCGGTAAAACCGTCTCGAATGTAAAATCTGCAAAACTACTATACCTTAAATAACGCAGGCTCTCTCCTAACAATTTTGAAAAGTTCCCATAGCAACCCGCCACAAAGACACAAATATGTTCAAAACCAGGCTTTGGTAGACGATGGCGGTGGCGGCGAAAACCGCCAATGAATCTTGAAGAACAAAACAAAAAACCGAGGGAGCACCTCGGCTAGCCGCTACATCTTCTCAAGGCCAAGTTTACTTCTCGTCGCGCAAGGATGCAATCGCCCGCAGCAGGCCCAACACCAACAGGCCAAGCTTTAACCCCTCACCCACGGTCAGCGCCGTGGAGCGATTCTCTTTCTCGGCGCGCTGGGTGAACAACCAGGCCGCCAACAGACCAGTGGCTGCGCCGATCAAAGCGCCAAAGATCAGTGTCTTCCCTTTGTTTTCCATACTTGCTTCCACTCCTGTTCGGTATCCAGAAATGTCCTCATCGCCATCGCAACAAGCGCCGAAGCGACCCTAGAAAGCTTTCCAAGGCAAATACCGGCTTGACCGAAGCATCAGCTCCACCTTTCACGCGTTGCGCTGCTTGTCGCACCAGCCGCTGAGCCTGACCAGTATACCTGGGAAGAATCGCCAGCAAACGCGCCAAGCCGTAAATCACAGCAATCAAGACCGGAATTTTCAGGAGCCCGATCAGAAGCAGAGGCGCTAAGAGCCACATTGTGGCCACGGCTGCCCAGCGCTCAGCATCTCCGCTGGGCTGAAAAGCCGCGCGAGCGATCCCCACCACGGCAACGACCAGGATCAGCGCACCGATCAGCAGGGGCAGCACGATCTGTAGCCACCACTGGCGACGGTGCAGACGGTAGGAGTCATGATGCGGCGATTTGAGAAAACGTTCGGTTCCCATGCCGCAATTCTAACATGGAAATGGAGCTTGGCTCGGCATAGCAAATTGCCTGGGAGAGGCCAATGGCTGAGCCCATCGACGAACTTTGAAGATTTGTTGTTTGGCGCCAGGGATCAGCGCCGCCGGCGCAAGAAGGTCGGGATGTCCAGGTCGTCGTTGCCGAAGGAGGCTAGAGGCGGAGGCGTCGGCTTGGATTCAAGAGTTGCATCGACGTTGGCCTTTTCGACGGGGCGTATGAAATGCGCGCCGGGTGAGGTCGGCTCAGGGCGACGCGTCGGAGCCGGCCGTTCGAGGATCCGTCGAGGGAGACCGGTGCGCTCAAATCCGGTTGCAATGACCGTGATCCGCACTTCATCTCCCATGTTGGGGTCAATCACCGCGCCGAAGATCAGGTTCACATCGGGATGAGCCGTCTCGCGGATGATGGCCGCCGCTTGGTTGACTTCAAACAGGGTCAGATTGGGACCGCCGGTGATGTTGAACAAGACGCCGCGCGCACCGTCAATGGTGATGTCCAACAACTGGCTGGAGATGGCCTGTTCGGCTGCCTTGCGCGCCCGTTCGTCGCCGCTGCCATAGCCTACCGCCATCAGGGCCGCGCCACCTTCGGCCATGATGGCGCGCACGTCGGCAAAGTCCAGATTGATCAGACCGGGGGTGGTGATCAACTCTGAGATGCCCTGAATGCCTTGGTGCAACACCTCATCGGCCATGCGGAAGGCATCTTGCAGGCTCACGCGTTTATCGGCCAGCTGCAACAAGCGATCATTGGGAATGACGATCAAGGTGTCGGCGTGCTCTTTTAGTTTGGCGATGCCCTGCTCGGCCGCTTGGGCGCGTTTCATGCCCTCGAAGGTAAAGGGACGAGTCACCACGCCGATGGTCAGTGCGCCGGACTCTTTGGCGATCTGGGCCACGATCGGAGCTGCGCCGGTTCCGGTTCCGCCGCCCATGCCGGCAGTCACAAACACCATATCGGAGCCTTTGAGCACGTTGTATAGCTCATCCACGCTCTCTTCGGCTGCTTTGCGTCCGATCTCTGGGTTGCCGCCGGCCCCCAGGCCGCGAGTTAGCTTTTCACCCAGCCGTACACGGGTTGGCGCTTTGGAGAGCATCAGGGCTTGGGCATCGGTGTTGACCGCAATGAATTCCACACCTTGAATGCCCTGCTCTAGCATGCGATTGACGGCATTGGAACCGCCACCGCCCACGCCGATGACCTTGATGCGGGCAAAGGACTCGGGAGCAGAAGGTCGGGAAGGTTTGGTTGCGTCCATGTAATATCTCCTTTCGTCAAGATGATGAAATCGCTTAAGGTAGCAGTCGCTTGAACCAATCTTTGAGATGATCGAGCAGCGTTGGCTCTCCCCTGCGGCGCCTACGCCCGCCTGCCGATACCGCTCCGCGCTGGGCAAGATGCAGGCCCCAATAGAGCAATCCTACGCTGGTCGAAAACGCTGGGGAATGCAGACGATCCACCATGCCCAACAGCGACTCGGGCTGGGCGGTGCGCACTGGCAATCCCAGCACCTCGGAGGCCAGCTGCCGAATGCCGGGCAGCAAGGCAGTCCCGCCAGTCAACACCAAGCCGGCCGGCAGCAGACCATCGTAGCCAGAACGTTTGATTTCCTGATGGATCAGTTCAAAGATCTCGGTCACGCGCGCTTCGATAATGTGCGCCAGGTCATAACGGCTCACCTGGATCGGACGATCCTCGCCAAACGGCTGAACGGTGAAATACTCTTCTGGTCCTACAGCGCTACGGATGGCGTGCCCTTGTTGTTTCTTGACTTCTTCAGCCTGCACCAACGGCAAACGCAGGCCATGGGAAATGTCTTGAGTGATGTGATTGCCTCCCACCGCCAATACCATGGTATGCCACACTGCGCCATCTACGTAGAGCGCCAGATCGGTTGTTCCACCGCCAATATCGCACACAGCCACGCCCATCTCACGCTCTTGGTCGGTCAAGGTCACTTCGCCAGCCGCCAGCGGGTTGAGCACGAACTGCATCTCTTGCACCCCGGCCTCGTGCACACAGCGGCGCAAGTTATCCACTGTAGCAGCCGAGGCGGTGATGATGTGGGCTTCCACTTCCAGCTTATAGCCATGCATGCCAATCGGGCGGCGAATCCCTTCTTGGCCGTCAATGGCGAATCCCCGTTGAATGACGTGGATGATCTCTCGATCGGGTGGAATGGCGATGGCGCGCGCTCCATCCAGAGCGTTATACACATCCATCTCATCCACCACGCCGCCGGCGATCGCGGTCATGCCGCGGCTGTTGACCGAAGAGACGTGTGCGCCGGCCAAACTGACCAGAGCGCTGGCGATCTCTAGGCCAGAGGTTTGCTCGGCGCGCTGCACCGAACGGCGGATGGCCTGAGAAGCAGCGTTCAAGTCCACAATGTTGCCTTTCTTGATCCCCTCCGACGGTTCAATGCCCACACCCAATACCCGAATCGTGTGCTCTCCCTCCACCCGACCGACCAGGGTGCAAATCTTGGTCGTGCCAACGTCGATCCCTACGACGATCTCGTCCATAATCATTGACCTATCCGGTAGTATGGAGCGCTCGGATGCGTCATATTAATCAACGAAGGAAGGATACCGCGCTGCAAAATGGAATCCACCAGCGCAGCGTAGACGCGCAATTGCATCTCGATCTGATCGGGCCGCTCGCCAAACCAGACCGTCCACCCGCGTCGATCGGCCCATCCTAAGCCGTACTTGGGATCGTACAGCAAGGTGAAATCGGCCGGGACGTGGGGCGCCAGCAAGCGGACGGCCTCCACTAGATGGGAAGCCAGGAACGGCGTGGGGCTCCACGGGTCTTGGTTAGACCTCGGGCCGGCCGGCGGCCTGCCAGACGCTCTCACCACGATCAGGCCGTCCACTTCGCCCCGCGGGCGAAAGATCACGCCCTGGGCGTCTATCCAGGCATAGGCTCCGTCTTGCTCCCAACGGATCACGGGCGCTCGCTCGTGCACAGACACAATCACTCGATTCGGCCAGGCCACCGAGACCGAGGCCGCCTGAAATTCAGGAAAGTGGGCGCGCAGGGCGTTCACCGCCTGGGCCGGCTGGACCAGGAAGATCGACATTCCCTGCAGGCGCAAGACGGTCTGAACCTCCTCTGCGCTCACCATGCGAGCACCGACCAGCGTTATCTGGACAACATGAAATTGGGGGTGCGTCCAGGCCCAATATGCTGCTCCCATCAATACCGCCAAAAGCAGAAACGAGAGCATACGCCAGCCAAAAAAGCGCACTTGCGGCAGATCGGCTGCCCGCCACGACGCTCGATCGTCCAGGGCCACCGCCGCCTGATAGCGCCGCATAGAGTGCTTTGTGGGGGGTGAACGACGCATCGAGGCTTCCAGAGTCACCCCGCGCGGGGTTAGGAAGGGAGCCGTAGGAAGGCGCGTCGGCCCGTGCGCCAGGTGGCGCCGGCTGTCTTTCTTCCGTCGTTCCCGCACCCGTTCGGCACGCGTGACCTTGGATTGACGACTCACTCGCCCCTCCGATACTCTCGAACGGTGACATCGCGCTCGGCTTTGCGCTCTAGCGCTAGTTGGATCAGGCGATCTACCAACTCGGGATACAAGATGCCGCTCGCATTCCATAGTTTGGGATACATGCTGATCCGAGTAAAGCCGGGGATGGTGTTTAGTTCGTTTAGAAACACCTGGCCGGTGTTCCGTTCAAGGAAGAAATCGGCGCGCGCCATGCCGGCACAATCGATGGCCTTGTAGGCGCGCACGGCCAGTTCGCGAATGCGCTCGGCAGTCTCCAGCGGGATCTCGGCTGGGATGATCAAGCCGCTGGTGCCGTCTAGATATTTGGCTTCGTAGGAGTAAAACTCACGGCTGGGTAGGATCTCGCCACACACTGAGGCGATGGGATCATCGTTGCCTAACACGCTGACTTCGATCTCGCGCGCGCCCTCCACCCCGCGCTCCACCAGGATGCGCCGGTCAAAGGCGGCGGCTTGTTTGAGTCCCTCGATCAGATCAGCGCGGGATTTGCACTTGGTCACCCCTACTGAAGAGCCCAGGTTGGCCGGCTTGGTGAACAAGGGATAAGGCCCCAAGGCTTCGGCACGCTGTACAGCGGCGGGGAGGTCTTTTTCGATCTCCGAGCGACGCAGGATGATCCAGTCCACCACCGGAATGTCGTTGGCGCGCATCACGTCCTTGAAGACGCCTTTGTCCATGCCGAGCGAGGAGCCAAGCACGCCGGCACCTACGTAGGCCACATCGGCCAGTTCAAACAGCCCTTGGATCGTCCCATCTTCGCCGAAGGTGCCGTGCAGGACCGGGAAATACATGTCCACATCGGCTATCTTCACAGCTTGACCATCGCGCAGCACATAGAGACCAGGACGGTTCGGTTCAGGGAAGATGAAGGCCGGCTCCAGCCCCTCGAGACGGTTCTGCTCCAGGGCGTCGAGCACGTTCTCGCCGACCACCCAATCGCCCTGATGAGTGATCCCTACGGGCAGAATTTCGTATTTGGCCGGGTCGAGAGCGGCCATCACCGAGCGCGCCGAGAGCAGCGAGATCTCGTGCTCGCCTGAACGACCGCCGAACAGGACAGCTACCCGCAGTCGAGAGGAAGAGGATTCACCAGTCACCGATCAACTCCACTTCGAGTTCAAGGTGGATGCCAAAGCGCTCAGCCACAGTTTGCTGGGCCAGTTGAATCAGGGCCCGCACGTCTTCGGCCCGAGCTTGGCCGTGGTTGATGAAAAAGTTGGCATGCACAGGGCTGATCTCAGCGTTGCCGATGCGCGTCCCTTTCAGGCCGACGACATCGATCAGCCGGCCGGCGTAGTCGCCGGGAGGGTTTTTGAACATGGATCCCATGCTGGCCCCGGGCGGCTGGGTGGCCTTGCGACGTTCCACAAAGGTTGCGATGGCGGCAGCCACTTGGTCGGGTGAGGCCAGCTGCAGGCGCAACTCGGCAGCGAGCACCACCGCTCGCGCTTCGCCGCGCTTGAGCGCACTGGAGCGATAGCTATAGCCCATCTGCTCCACTGACCACCAGGCGCGCCCGCTCTCGGTGAGCAGGTCGGCTCGGAGCAGGTTGCCAGCCATATCGCCGCCGAAGGCGCCGGCGTTGCCGTACACGGCGCCGCCCACGGTGCCGGGCACGGTGGCTGCCCATTCTAGGCCAGCAAACCCCATAGCAGCACAACGATGGGCCAGGTTGCTGAGCGTGACGCCCGATTCAGCCCACACCCAAGGCGGATCGGCCGGCTCAAGGCGCATCGCCTTGGCCCGGTTGAGAATGACCACCCCGCGCACGCCGCGATCGCTGATCAACACGTTCGACCCCCCGCCCAGGATCGAATAGGGCGCGCCCAGCTCCCACACGACCCGCACTACTTCGGCCAGCTCATCGGCTGAGCGGGCGACGATCAAGGCATCTGCCGGCCCGCCAATGCGCGCCGAAGTGAACGGCGCCAAGATCACGTTCTCTTGCAACCGGTCTGCAAAGCGAGCGCGCAGAGCAGGCAGCCAATCCATGATGGTCTCGCTATCACTCCTTTTGCGAGAGGTGTTCGATCAGGCGCAACACCACTCGGCGCCGATCCAAGCCGTTCCAGGTCTGGCCTGAGGCGGCGCTCTTTTTGACCCAGGCGACGCGATGTTGTGTTCCAGCGTGCACCAGCACCATATGCAGGGGCGGCAGGGCTAAGGTGTCGTTTTCGAAACGGCGCACCGTTTGTTTTTTGGTCATACGTCCTCCTTTCGATCGGAAGAAAGAGCCATCAAGCCGGCATAGACTTGCTCGGCAATACGATCGGCGTCGCCGGCCGAGAAGACGATCATCACGTCGCCCGGGCGGAGGTGATCGAGGAGGTGGCGCGCCGCCTGCTCGAGGTCCGGTAGGAATCGAGCAGCGGGATGATGCATCGAGCTGACCACCTCGGCGGCAGTAAAATCCTGTTTCGCCTCGCGTGACGCGTAGACTTCGGTCACGATCACGTGATCGGCCTGATCGAACGCCTGCACGAATTGATCGAACAGGGCCTGGGTGCGCGAGTAGGTGTGAGGCTGCCAAACGGCCCACAGGCGTTGTCCGGGGTAGCGATCGCGAGCTGCGGCTAGGGTGGCTCGGATCTCGGTCGGGTGATGGCCGTAATCGTTGACGACGACAATGCCGTTGACTTTGCCCAACACCTCGAAGCGGCGCCCCGTCCCACGAAATTCCCCCAAGGCCTCGGCCGCTTTGCGCGGCGGCAAGCCCATCAGGCCGGCCACCGCCAGGGCCGCCAGTGCGTTTTGCACGTTGTGCCGGCCTGGGAGCTGTAACGAAACCAAAACAGCATCTGTCTCTGGAAACAGATTCGAAACGGCTTCAAAGTCAAACCCGCCGCGCTGGTTGGGGCGCAGGGCGCGCGCCAGGCTGAAATAGGGGGTATGCAACGTCTGGTCGCCTTGCAGGCCGTAGCCCACCACCGTCTGGCCCTCTCGGCGCGCTTGCACCGCCAGGGTGTTGGCCGCCGGATCGTCCAAGCAGGCGATCACAGCGCCGTCGGCAGGCGTCAGGGCGATGAAAGCCTGAAAGGCGGCATACAGGTCTTCGAAGGTAGGATAACAATCGGGATGATCGTGTTCGACGTTGGTCACCACGGTATAGAACGGCTTCAGGCCGAGGAACATGCGATCGTATTCATCGGCCTCGATCACGAAGGGCCGGCCCCGGCCGGCGCGGGCGTTGGTCTTCAGATTGATCAGCGTAGAGCCGAGAATGAAGGAAGGATCGCGGCCTAGGGCAAACAATAGCCAGGCGATCATGCCGGTGGTAGTGGTCTTGCCGTGGGTGCCGGCCACGGCGATGCCAAGCCGACCTTCCATCAGGTGTCCCAAGAAGTCGGCTCGTTTATAGACGGGGATGCCAAGCGCCTGAGCAGCGCGCACCTCGGGGTTGTCTTCCGGAACTGCTGAGGAGCGCACCACCCAATCGGCCCCAACCACATGCTGGGGGTGATGCCCGACAAAGATGTGGGCGCCATCGGCCTGCAGTTGGGCAGCAAACGGCGAGAGGACGCGGTCGGAACCAGAGATGGTGTAGCCCATCTCCAGCAAGAGCCGTGCGATGGCCGATAAGCCTGTTCCGCCGATGCCGATGAAGTGAACGTGAGTCATAGCGCCAATCCGCTTGGAGGTTGCTGTCTCATACGTATACAACCAAGATGAAAACCAACACGACAATGACGGCAAAATAAACACCGGGGATGCCAATGAAGTTGGGCGGCATGTATTTGAGCATATTTTCAGTGAGCTGTTGGAGCGCCGGCGGGCCGGCGCGCACAATATCGCCCACATAGCCGGATTCAGCCCAATAGACCCACACCGTGCCGAAGATCAGATAACCGTTGAAGGCGCCCAACACCATGCCAAACAGAGCATCTTGCAATCGCTCGCGCCGCGAGGCTGCCTGAAAGCGCGCCACGCTGATCACCGTTTGATAGCCAAAGAACGTCAAGGTGACTAAGACGATCACGCGCAGCCAAAAGAAAGACTCCGGATCGCTCTGTGGGAGTCCTTTTACAATGGGAACATAGGTTTGCAACAAGTAGTTCAACGCCAACGCCACGATCACAGCAAACCCGACCAGCAGTTCTTTGGCCCAGCCACGAAAATATCCGATCACGGCAAAGAACGCCACAAAAATCCAGAAGACATAGTGCAAGCTGATCAACATAGCTGCGCCTCCTCAGCCAACGCCATGAGCTGCTGCGCCAGGCGTTGGGCTGCATCGGGACGAGCTAGAGCACGCATGGCGGCACTCATGGCCTGGCGCTTGGCCGGCGCACTCAAGATGGCCTTAACGGTTGCCAAAAGCTCCGCTGTCAGGATGTGGTCTTCCAGCACAATCGCTGCGCCGTGAGCGGCCAGATAATCGGCGTTTACCCTTTGATAGCGCCAAGCATGGGGATAGGGCGCCAAGATGGCTGGCAACCCAAAGAGCGGATACTCGCCCAGGACAGAAGCGCCGGCCCGCGAGACCACCAGATCGGCGGCTGCCAAGGCTGCCCCTATCTCCTCATGCAGATAGGGGAAGGGCCGATATCCCTGACGCTGCTCCGCCGGCAGTTCCAGCGCCGCCTGTTGGGCCATCGGCCAATCCAATTCACCGGTCACGTGGATCACCTGCGCCACTTCTAACAGCGCCGCCAGATTGCGAAAGACCGCTTGATTAATCGAACGAGCCCCGCGGCTGCCGCCGGTGACCAACAGCACAGGCCGCTCGCCGACCAACCCCAGGCGGGCGCGGGCCGCTTCGCGGCTCCAGGTCGTCAGGCCGGCCCGAACCGGATACCCGGTCTCCACCAGCGGGGCGCCAGGCCAAAAATACCGCTGCGAGGCCGAAAGCGTGACGGCGATGCGATCGGCAAAGCGGGCCACTAGCTTGGCCGCTAGCGCTGGCTCCAGATCGGGCACATAGAGCAAAATAGGAAGGTGACGCCCCGCCAAAGCCATCGGGCCGGCCAGATAACCCCCGGTAAAGAACAGCACATCTGGCTGAAACGCCCACAGAATGCGTCGCGAGGCCAGATATCCGCGCAGCAAACGGACCAGATTGTGCGGCAGAGCGCGCCAACCCACGCCGTGCAGGCCGGCGGCCGGAATGGTCTGGAACGGAATGCCCTGGCGAGTCACCAACGCCGCCTCCATGCCACCTTCTCCGCCCACCCACAGAACATCCACGGTCGGTCGATACTCACGCAGCGCCTCGAGCGCGGCGAGAGCGGGATACACGCCGCCGCCGGTTCCACCCGCGCAAATCAACAATCGCACCGAAAGACCTCCTATCGTCTTCGTCGGCTCTCGCCTGCCCTTGCTGGCGAGAGACATTCATCACAATCCCGACCGCCGCCAACATCACCGTCAAATTCGAGCCGCCAGCGCTCACGAACGGCAAAGCGTTTCCGGCGAAGGGCAACAGGCCGACCATCACCGCCATGTTGATCAACGCCTCCAGGCCGATCCAGATCACCAAGCCAGTTGCCAAGAGCGTCCCCAACATATCCGGCGCCCGGCGGGCGATCACCAGCCCACGCCAGATCAACAGGCCATACAACCCCATCAAAACGGTTGCACCCAGCACCCCTAGCTCTTCTACCACCACGGCAAAAATGCTATCGGTTGGTGGCAGGGGCAAACCGGTGAACTTGCTGAGCGATTGCCCCAGACCACGGCCAAACAGTCCACCCCCCACAATCGCCTCGAAGGAGCGCGACAAGTGATACGAAGCCTGGGTCGGATCCTTCAAGCTGAGCAAGAACTCTTCAACTCGCTGCTGGCCGGTGGCGTTCAACTGCACCACAATCCAGCCGATCAGCAACGTAACGCCCAGCATGACCAGAATCTGCCTGAGATCGCCGCCGGCCAAGAAGAACAACAAACCGCCCATCAAGAACACCGTACCGGCGGCGCTCAAATCAGGCTGCAAGAAGATCAAACCACCAAACAGACCCAGAATAACGCTCAACGGCAAAAAGCCCAGGCTAAACACATTCAACATCGCCCGTTTGGAATACAACCACACCGAGAGATAAATAATACTGACCAACTTGGCCAACTCCGAAGGCTGTACCGAGCCATCAAAAAACGCTCGCTTCGCCCCGAAGCGAATCTCCTTCATCAACAGGACACCGACCAGCAACACCAGGGTCACCGCTGTCACCGGCACGATCAAACGGCTCCAATGGTGATAATCAAAGCGCGAGAGCACCGCCGTTCCCACCGAGCCGATCGCCAACCACAGCAACTGCCGCTTGAACATATACATCGGCTCGCGCCCCATCACTTCTAGCGAGAAATCCCAAGAGGCCGAGAACAGGATGATCAAGCCGAAGACCAGCAAGCCGATCAACGCCAACAAAAACGGCATATCCACCTTGCGGCCGGCCGTCGGCTCAACAGAAGCGACGGGGGTCACGACAATTCCTGTACCCATTGTTTAAACCGTTCTCCACGTTCAGCAAAATCGCGAAACTCATCGAAACTGGTACAGCCCGGCGAAAGCAAGACCACCGAACCGGGCTCGGCCACCCGGGCCGCCTGCTCCACCGCCTCGCGCAGCCCAGAACAACGGATCTGAGTGCGCGTCACCCCAGACTTCGGGCCGAGCGCGGCCTCGATCAGCTCGGCCGCCTCCCCAAACAGAATCACATGCTCCACGCGGCGATGCACCAACTCGACCAGTTCATCCCAAGGCAACTTCTTATCTCGCCCGCCCAGCAAGAGCACGATCGGCTCGTTAAACGAACGAATGGCGGCAATCGTCCGCTCTGGCGTGGTGGCGATCGAATCGTTGTACCAACAGACGCCTCGCCACTCGCGCACCAACTCCAAGCGATGGGGCACGCCGCGAAACGTCTCAACCGCAGTCAACATCGCATCCAGTGAGAAGCCGGCTGCGTAGCCAATGGCAAACGCCGCCAGCACATTCAGCACATTGTGATCTCCGCGCAATGGCACCTTCTTACGCGGCAAGAGCGGTATATACGCAAACCCCTCCCGCAGAGCTAACAGACCGTGATCGAGATACGCGCCGTCCAAATCCTCCTCCAAGGGCGAGAGGCTAAAGGCTAACAACTTGCCGCGCACCCGATGGCGCAATCCCCAACTCACTTCGTTATCTCGGCCGAGCACAGCCAAGCTGTTCTCCTCTTGAAAATCCAAAATGCGCGCTTTGGCCGCCACATAGGCTTCCATGGTGCCATGCCGATCCAGATGATTGGGAGTGATGTTCAAAAGAGCAGCGATGTCGGTGGAACGCGTCATCTGCTCAAGCTGAAAGCTGGAGATCTCCAGCACGGCCAGATCGCCCGGCTGCATCTCGTCAACGTAGTTGATCAAGGGATCGCCGATGTTGCCGCCTACAAACACGCGAGGGCCTGTCGAGAGAGTGCCTGGCCCTTTTTTAGGACCAGCAGCCAATGATTTGGCCGCCCGAGCTAGGCCGGCGCGGTCGGCAAAAGCGCAGCGGGCCATCTCGCCTACCAGGCTAGTGGTGGTGGTCTTGCCGGCCGAACCGGTGATGCCGATGGTCATACAAGGAACCACCTCCAAAAACACCTGCGTATCGTTGGAAAGCGGGATACCACGTCGTTGGGCTTCTTGTACGATGGGCAGCGTGAGAGGAATTCCGCCGGACAAGCAAAGCACATCGGCCCGGTCCAGCAGCTCCGGTGGATGACCTCCCAACACCCAGTCCACATCCACGTCGGCCAAGGCGGCCTGGGCGGCGCGCATATCGTCCAGTGGGCGAAGATCGTTGAGCGTGACGCGCGCCCCATGGCGCGCCAACCAGCGCGCCAACGATTGGCCTTGCCGTGCCGCTCCCAAGATCAAAACCCGCTTTCCTGCCCAATCGCTCATAACACACCCATCTCCATCACACCAGCGCCAATCCTACGCCGATCATGGCGCCTAACAACCCAATCAACCAGAAACGCTGCACCACTTGCGTCTCGCTCCAACCGAGCAATTCAAAGTGCAAGTGAAGGGGTGCCATCTTAAAAAAACGACGACCTTTCGTGGCTCGAAAGTACAAAATCTGAATCACCACGCTCACCATTTCGCTAAAGGGGATGATGGCGATAATCGGCAACAGCGCCCAGTGGCCAGTCATCAGCGCCACCACCGTCAAGACGGCACCCAGGGCTTGCGATCCCGTATCTCCCATAATCAACATGGCTGGATGGACATTAAACCACAAGAAGCCAAACAGCGCGCCCACCATCACGAAACAGAAACGGGCCACGTAGATCTGCCCTTGAGCCAGGGCGATCCCGCCATAGGCGACAAACGCCGTAGCGGCGATCAGGCCGGCCAACCCATCCAAGCCATCCGTAAAATTCATCGCATTGGCCATCGAAACAATCACAAAGGCTGCGATCGGCACATAAAACACGCCTAGTTCGATCTGTCCCGGATAACCCGGCAGGTACAACTCGGGAACCTGTAGGAGATATCTCAGCGCCCAAGCGGTCCCCAAAGCCAGCACCACCTGGATCAAGAACTTCGTGCGCGATCGCATACCCTCGCCGCGTCGCGGCCCACGGATGCCCTCCCAATCGTCCACTGCACCGAGCACAGCAAACGCCACCATCACCACCAACGGCAGCAAGATCGAACGCCCGATTCCTGGAACACCGGTCAGTTGAGCCGCATTGAGCAGTAGAGTGAGCAAGAGCACCGGCGCAATGAACATCACTCCGCCCATGGTGGGCACGCCCATTTTTACGGCATGATGATCCGGCTCCTCAACACGGATGATCTTGCCGATCTTAAAATGTCGCAAGATGCGCAACAACGGCATGCCCCAGATCACGGTCATCATAAAGGCTAGCGTAGCCAGGCTGAGCGAGAGCGTCATCTGATTCACGAGCGCACCTCCAACGCCGCTACGATCCGATCCATGCGCAAACTGTGCGACCCTTTGATCAACACCACATCACTGCTTGAGAGATTCCCCTCCAGCCAAGCAATGATTGGCTCCACTTGTTCAAACTCCAAGATATTTTTGCGAGGCATGCCCGCCCGTCGGGCGGCAGCGGCAATCATGTGCGCCCGCGGCCCCAGGGTGATCAAGATGTCGGCCACATGACCGGCGCGCATCCCGACCATATCGTGGCCTTGCCGCTCGTAGGGGCCAAGCTCGAGCATATCGCCCAACACGGCAATCTTGCGGCCTTCCAATTCCTCCAACAGATTCAACGCTGCCAGCATTGATTCGGGAGAAGCGTTATACGTATCGTCCAGCAGGAGCGCCCCATTCTGGCTACGCACGGCCACCAGCCGAAGCTGGGTATGTTCCTGCTGGAGCCCCTGCAGGATCTCTTGCCAGTTCAAGCCGTCCACCAAGCCGGCCGCAGCGGCGCGCAGCACATTGTGTACCGAGTGCCGGCCGATCAGCGGAACATGGACATGCAACACCTCCGAGCCATAATGCAGGCGAAAGCGGATCCCATCCAGCCCCAATCCCTCGATCTGATCGGCCCACAGATCGGCCTCTGGCGACAAGCCGTAGTAGAAAATCCGGGCGCGGGTCTTCTCTTCCATCTTACGCACCCAGGGATCGTCATAATTCAAAATGGCCACCCCGTCCGGTGCAGGAGGCAGCGCCTGAACTAGCTCTGATTTTCCCAGGAAGATAGCCTCTTGGGAGCCGGCCCGCTCGGCATGGACAGTGCCGATGTGGGTGACGATGCCCACGCTGGGCAAAGCAATATCGCACAAAAAAGCGATCTCGCCCGGCACATAAAAGCCCATCTCCAACACCGCACGCTGGTAGCCGGCCCCCAGGCGCAAGACCGAGAGCGGCAACCCGATTTCGTTATTGAGATTGCCCGGGCTCTTCAACGTTCGATAGCGCACGGAGAGCACTTCAGCCACCAGCTCTTTGGTGGAAGATTTCCCCACACTGCCAGTAATGCCGATCACTTTCACGTCCAGTTTACGACGCCAAAAACGAGCGATCTGCTGCAACGCCGTCAGCGTATTGTCCACACGCAAGCAGAGCGGCGGCTCCAGAGCGGCCGGCGGAAGCGACGAGAGATTCAGGCCCCCGCGCAGATCGAAGGCGCGCAACGCTGGATCCACCTCGCGCTGGATCAGGGCATACAACGCCCCACGCTGAAAGGCCGCGCCGACGAAATCATGGCCATCCACCCGCTCGCCAGGCAAGGCCACAAACAGCGCACCTGGGATCACCTGGCGCGAGTCAATTGAGGCTTCGGTGATCACCTGCGGCGCTGATGGACGCACATGAGTCAGGGCCTCGAGAACATCCGCAAGAGTTAGCATAAGATCAACGGGTTGACACCTGTAGACGAATCGCGTCGGGCGGCAGATCGAGCAATACCACCACCCGTTGCGCCATCTCCGAGAACACCGGAGCAGCGGTCTCGCCGGCCCAGATTGAAACGCTGGGGCGCTCGAGCCAAACGTAAATTATAAAGCGCGGGTCGTCCACCGGACCCCAGCCCACGAAGGAGACGTTGGTCTCGGTGAAACTATATCCACCCTCGACCGGGATCTGGGCGGTGCCGGTCTTGCCGGCCACGCGGTAGCCAGGGACCAACGCCAACGAAGCCTCTCTCTCCAACGAAGTCGCCAACATCTCGCTCAGCAGCCGGGCTGTCTCCGGGCGGATCGGCATGCCGACCGGTTCGACCGCGATATCCACCTGCTGCCCATCGCTCACGATAGAGCGCAACACATGGGGTCGCACCATGCGTCCCTTGTTGGCAATCGCCGAAACAGCTGCCATCATCTGAATCGGAGACACGGCCACACCTTGACCGAAAGCATTGGTCCCTAAGTCCACCTCATACCAATCCTGGTCGCCAGGCAATTTCAAGCGACCCGAGGTCTCTCCAGCCAGGTCAATGCCGGTCGGGCGCCCGATGCCAAAACGCTGCAAATAGCCATAAAACGTCTCCTTGCCCATCGAGGTGGAAAGCCAGGCCATGCAGACATTCAAGGAATATTGCAAACATCCCTGCATGGTTTGCTCTCCCCAGGGCCGGCGGTTCCAGTTCTGGATCGGAACTCCTCCGACTACGATCAAACCAGTATCATAAAATGTGGTAGAAGGAGTGACCAGGCCTGAATCCAGCGCAGCAGCCATCGTTAGCACCTTGAAGACCGAGCCTGGCTCGTATTGCATGGCAATTGCTGGATTGAATTGATAGGCCTGGCGATAATACTTGTCGTAATTCCAAAACTCGTTCAGGTTCAAGCGCGGCGCAGTGGCCATGGCTAGTATTTCCCCTGAACGCGGATCCATCACGATAATGGTACCATTCCGTGCGCCATATTCGCCCAACGCCCAATCCAGCGTCTCTTCGGCAGCGGCTTGAAGATTGCGGTCGAGGGTCAGGATCAACGAAGCGCCATCGGGCACGCGTGGGATCTCCGCGACGCGATTAGGGTCCTGGGGGATCCAAATTTCCAGCGGCGTGCCAGCCAGCAAACTATCGTATTTCTCTTCCACGCCGAAGATCCCCCGCCCTTCTCGGTTGAAGAAGCCCAGGACGTTGGAGGCCAGGTCATTCTCCGGATAACTGCGCTGCAGCATGGGCCGGAATTCTAACCCAGAAAGCGGAAAGGGACGCTCTTCTTCTAATTCGCGCCATAACTGTTCGTAGCGTTCGCGCAGCGCCTGCGCCGCCTCGGCCGGCACAAAGCCGGCCAGGGGAACAAAGATCAACCCATAAGGATTGAGTAGGCGCTCGTAGACCTCCTCATACCGCAGTCCCAAGTGGGCCGACACTTCGCGGGCCAACGCCTCTTTATCTACCACCTCCGGCATGTTCGCTCCGACGGTGTATACCACCTCATTGCTGGCCAGCAGGTTGCCCTTGCGATCGTAAATCTTGCCGCGTTCCGGATAGACGATGCGCCGCACCATGGCATACTCGCCGGCCTGCTGACGGAACAGCTCAGCTTCTGGGCTGCGCTGAATGCGAATGATCTGAGCCAGGATCACCAACGCAAATAGCAACAGCCACGCAGTGACGAAGATCGAACGCCAGGCATACTCCCGTCGCATCGAGAACGGATTCACGGCAAGCCTCCTGTGAAAAGAGAGACCCCGTCTCCACCACCATAGGTCGAGTGAAAATACTCGACAAACCACTCCAGCAACGATTGACGATACTCGGGTGGCAGAGCCTCCGTCGCCGGCCTGGCAACCGTATCGACCAGCTTGACCGAAGTTGGACGAACGTATCCCGGCACGATCACGTAATGGATCTCGGTCGACTTGACCGGCCGATAGCCCAGGGCACGCGCTCGCTGCTCCATGGAGTAGGTGGACATCAGTTCAGCTAGGCGGGTTTGCAGGGTGGCATTTTCTTGCCGTAGGCGAGCAATGTCGGCCTTTAAGGATTGGATCTCTCGCCCCAAAATAGCGGCTCGCGCTGTCACATCCAGATAGAGAGCGGCAATCATGGCCAGCCCCACCAAGCCCAGCAGAAAGGCGCTAGCCCAGCGGCGTTGGATGCGCCAGGGAGCTTGACGATAGGCATGGACCAGCAGAGGAAAGGCGTTCATAGCTTCTCGGCTACTCTCAGTTTGGCACTGCGCGCTCGTGGGTTAGCGGCAATCTCCTCAGGAGACGGAGTGATCGGCTTGCGAACAACCTCTTTGAGAACCGCTTTGCGCTCTTGCTCGTCGATCGGCAGGTGCGGAGCAGGGACCTGACTGCGGCTATGTTGACGGATGAACGTCTTGACAATCCGGTCCTCCAACGAGTGAAAAGAGATCACGGCCAGGCGTCCGCCTGGGCGGAGCGCCGCCGCCGCCTTCGGCAGGACATCGCTCAAGGCAGTTAGCTCGTCGTTCACGGCAATCCGCAACGCTTGAAAGGTGCGCGTGGCGGGATGAATGGCCCTGCGGCGAGGAGAGATGGCTTCGATCACGGTAGCCAGGTGACGGGTAGTGTGAATCGGCCGTGCACGGACGATCGCCCGAGCAATGCGCCGGGCACGAGGGTCCTCGCCGAAGCGGTAGATCAGATCGGCCAGTTCCTCTTCGTCGAGGTGATTCACCAGATCGGCCGCCGTCACCGGGCCGGCCGGATCGAAGCGCATGTCCAAGGGCGCATCGTGCTGAAAGGAAAAGCCTCGCTCAGGCGCGTCCAATTGCATGGACGATACCCCGAGATCCAGCAAGATGCCATCCACTTCCTGCCAGCCCAGCCGGGCCAATTGCTGCGGCAAGGTAGTATAGGAGGCCTGGACCAGATGGACGCGCCGACCGAAAGGAGCCAAGGTCGCTCGGGCGAGCGCTAAAGCGTGCGGGTCGCGATCCAACCCGAGCAGTTCCCCGTCCGGCGCACAGATCTCCAGAATGCCGCGAGCGTGACCGCCCGCGCCGACCGTGCCATCCACATAGCGACCCCGGCTATGTGGCCGCAAGACGTGTAGAATCTCCTGGTAAAGTACGGGTTGATGGATCATGCAGCGAGGACTCCCCTCGTTAGTCGCGTTTGGCCGATAGATCCAGCGCTGCAAAACGCTGGAGGTTGCTGTCCACATCGGTGATCAGGGCCAACTGTTTCTGCCATTCATCGGGAGCCCAGACTTCGAAATACTCCCCTTGCCCAACGATCACGGCAGCGTTTTCTAGCACGGCAAACTCGCGTAGGTTGGCCGGCAACAGAATACGACCAACCCGATCGACCTCGACTTGATAAGCGCTGGCCAATAGGAGACGACGCAGGATGCGGGCGATGGGATCGGTCAAATTCATCGCATTGAGGCGTTCATACACTTCTTGAAAGTACACCTCGGTCATCACCATCAAGCATTTGTCAAACCCTTGGGTCAAGTAGGCGCCTCCCTGCAGCGCTTCTCGAAAGCGCGCTGGTATCATCAGGCGACCTTTCTCATCGATCGAATAGCGAAACTGACCCAAGAACATTTGTGCTAACTATCCTTTTTAATGGGCCGAACGCCGGACCTTCCGGCGCTCGATCGTTACCACACTTTCTACCACTTTTTACCACTTTTTCCCACATTGTACATTAATTGTCATTGAATTGCAAGAGTTAATCGGCAAATTTCCCACAAGAAGATACATCCCCCATTTTTCCTACCTTCGGCGCGCAGGGCCTCTTATTGGTTGGCTCGCATCCTTCCTTCCGGCTCTCTTTCGCCAGAGGCCGTTCCTGCGATACAATAGATCTCAAGAACGTCGCCATCGCCCATCCCATCTCAGCGAAAGAAGCCCCAAATGCCATGACCTCGTCTTTTCTTCTGCTCGAGTCAACCGCTTGGCGCGACTACGAATTGCTCGATTCAGGAAACGGCCAGAAGCTGGAACGCTTTGGTCCCTATCGCTTTGCCCGGCCCGAAGCACAAGCCATGTGGTCGCGCGCCCTGCCGCCCAACGCCTGGGAGGAGGTGCACGCCGTCTTTCATCCCACCCAGGAGGAAAGCGGCGGCCATTGGATCTTCAAGAAACCCGTGGCTGAACGCTGGGAAATGACCTACCCTCTACCAGAGACGATTGGCAACGCGCTTTTGCGCTTCTGGGCCATGACCACACCAGGACGTCATCTGGGTGTGTTCCCAGAAGCGGCTGCACATTGGGAGTGGATGGTCCAACAGATCCGGCAAGCCGGACGGCCAATTCAAGTGCTCAACCTGTTTGGATATACTGGCCTGGCCTCTTTGGCAGCAGCTGCCGCCGGCGCGCATATGACCCATGTGGACGCGTCCAAGAAGGCAGTGACCTGGGCCCGAGAGAATCAGCGCCTTTCTGGCCTGGATGAGCATCCGATTCGCTGGATCGTGGACGACGCACGGAAATTTGTGATCCGCGAAGGGCGACGCGGGAACCGCTATGATGGGCTGATCCTCGATCCCCCGAAGTTCGGCCGGGGTCCCAAGGGCGAAGTATGGGAAGTCTATAAATCGTTGCCCGATTTACTCACAGCTTGTCGCGCCGTCCTATCGGAACGCCTCCTGTTTGTGATCATCACGGTCTATGCCGTGCGCGCTTCGGCCATTCACGTGAGTCAGGTGTTGAGTGAGATGATGAAGGGCTTCCCCGGCCGGCTCGAACACGGCGAGTTGGTGACGCGCGAACGCTCGGCCGGCCGTCTGCTCTCCCACGCTGTATTTGCCCGCTGGCATGCAGAAACATAGCTAGTCCCCAAGCGGGATCATCAGGCCGATCCCTTCGGCCAGATTGGCCTGTTCTGAACGCTTGTCTACCCTACCGCTTCTTCGCCGACATTGGCCGGCGTTTTCGGCGGGGTGGGCGAGCCCGTCAGCTTCTTGAAGACATCATACCAGAACGACGACCCCTGCGAAACGGCAATCGCTGTTATGCTCAAGCCCAAGGCTTTTAGAAATAGGAACTTGGCCCAGGCCAGGGCATCTGCGTCCTTAGGCAGCGCATCTTGAAGCTGCCACCATCCAAGCTTCACGATCGAGAGCTCATCCAGGGCGCGAAGCAGGGCATCAAAATCGAATTCGCCTTCTTGGAGGATGACTTGAGCCTGGCCGGCGGTTATGGCGCGCAGCTCGGCGTTGCGCCACAGATCGTCAGCCAATTGAATGCTATCGGTGCCAAGAAGCAGAGTCACGCCTACTGAGAGCAAGATGACCACGCGTCGCGCCTGGGCCTTGAAGGTATCGGCCACCTGATTGAGCAAGCCGGTAAAGTAGGCATGGGCACGAGAACGCATCAGGCTGACGTTATTCACGCCCTGATCGATCCATCTCAGCATGGTCTCGCGTGCCTCCGAAGGCGGTAAGGCGGCGATGAGTTTCTTCAACTCCTGCGGATCGGCATCCGGGCGACCGGTCAAGCCGGTAAAGTCGAAAAAAGCATCTACCAGAACTTCCACCGGCACCTTTTCCAGTCGCACGGCCTGAGGCGCAGCTCTCAGGAAAGCGAGCGGCGAGGTGTAGCGGATCGGTCGCAGGGCCTGCAACTGTGGCAGGAGGACGAAATCCACCGTCTTCTCACCGGCCAGCTTCTTAAGATAGCTCTCCAGAATCTGGCCGCGTGTTTCTTGGAGTTCGAGAATGAATTTCGTGATCCAGGATACGATGGACCCTAACACATAGTAGACGACCAACAACCCAATAGCCACTTCTAGAACTTGTGAGAACGTCATAAGCTACTCCTCCAAAAAGTCCTTAAAAAAATGCCAATGCATTTTTGCACGGGGATGATAGGCTCAATTGGCATTGTCCCCCCTACTCGTTGTGCTACAGATAATAGGTCATCCGCTGCAGATGGGTTGCTGGGTCAACATACTGAACCTTCACATCTGGCGGAACATCGAGATGGATAGGAGCATAATTTAGGATGGCTTTCACGCCGGCTTCGACCAACTTGTCGGCCACGTGCTGCGCGGCCGAGGCCGGCACAGTGATCATAGCCACCTTCACGCCGGCCAATCGGATGCGCTCCACCATGTGCACAACGTCCTCCACAACGAAATCGCCTATTGGCTTTCCGATCTTGGCCGGGTCATTATCGAAGATCATAATAATCCGAAAGCCGCGCTTGAAAAACCCCTGATAGCGTGCCAAGGCATGCCCTATATCCCCTGCGCCCACCACGGCCACATCCCAGATGCGATCTACCTTCAAGATGGCGCGCAGCTTTTCGATCAAAAAGGGAATGTTATAGCCGGTGCCTTGTTTGCCGAACTCGCCAAACTGAGAGAGATCCTTGCGAATCTGGGCAGCCGAGATGCCTACTCGTTCTCCCAATTCTTGAGATGAAACCGTTTGCACGCCTTGTTCTGCCAGATGCTGCAACGCCCGCAAGTAGATCGGCAGCCGGCCAATGATGATGTCGGGAATGCGACTGGCCATTATGCTCTCCTTGCTCGATGAGGTTCTTCTTCCACTTTACCACACCCGAACGATTTTGTACAAATTGCCACAATGCGCCACCGAAAAAACAGACCAGGCCAGAGCGACGCTGATCTTCTCGATCGGCGCTCTGCGCGTCCTTATCCGACCTGAGGCAGGCTGCGACGCAACACGTTATGCATACCCACCCCTCTCGCTGCTCCTTCCACCACACAGGTTAGTGGGTTATCCACCAGATAGGCCGGCACGCCCAGTGACTTGGTGAGCATCTTGTCAATCCCGCGCAGCAGCGCCCCACCACCACACAGTGCCACGCCGCGATCAATAATGTCAGAGACCAGCTCTGGCGGAGTCTTCTCCAACACTCGGCGGCAGACTTCGACGATCTGTTTGAGCGGATCTTGCAATGCTTCGGCAATCTCGCTCGTGGTCAAAACCACTGGCCGCCGCGGCAAGCCGGTCACCTGATCTTGACCCTGCACCTCCATGCTCTGTTCCTCGTCCTGAAGCACTGCGGCGCCGATCTTGATCTTAAGCTGCTCAGCAGTCAACTGCCCCAAGATCACCCCATATTTTCGGCGCACATAGGTGGTGATGGCTTCGTCCAGGTCGATCCCGCCCAAACGCAGAGTTTCAGCCGAGATGATGCTATACACAGAGAGCACAGCTGCTTCTGTGCATCCTCCACCCAAGCAGATCACCATGTTGCCCGAAGGGGAGCCGATCGGCAGATCCATCCCTAGGGCGGCCGCTAGGGGCTGTGGAATCAGATGCGCTTCATGAGCGCCAGCCTCCATCACGGCCTCATACACTGCCCGCCGCTCCACGCTGGTGACCCCATACGGCACCGAGATCATCACTCGCGGACGAATGAAGCGAAACGGTCCACTCACTCGACGGATCAGATGCGAGAGCAGGGTCTGGGCCACCTCGTAATCGGCAATCACACCGTTTTTCAACGGGCGGGCCAGTTCGATGGTTTCGGGCGTGCGGCCAATCATGTTGCGCGCCTCGTGACCATAGGCCACCATCTTCTCCACCAGGCGGTCCGGATCGATCTCGATGGCGACGATCGTTGGTTCCTCCACCAGGACCTGACCTGCATCGGCAAGGCGCGTGAACATGGTGCCCAAATCGATCCCTAAGTCCTTTGAAAACAGAGCCACGCCTTATTTCTCCGTTGGCAAACCAGTCGCTCCTTTTCGGTAGCGCCGAACAGCCTCCAGACGCAGGTTGGAACGGCGCAGGGCTGCCTCGATCGTCAGGTAGGCATCGGTATCCATCGGCACACCTTTGACCAGCATCTCTTGGGCACGCTGACGGGCTTGTTCGGCGCGGGCCACATCGATCTCTTCGATGTTTTCGGCCGCATCGGTCAAGATGGTCACCACTTCCGGCTGGACCTCAGCAATTCCGCCGGCTACGGTAAAGATCTCCTCCCGACCTTGCTTGCGCACCTTGACCACGCCATATTTGAGCGTAGTTAACAGCGGTGCGTGGTGTGGCAGGACGCCCATCTCCCCTTCTGCGCCAGGCAGGATGACTATATCAACATCATCCTGATACACCATGCGATCCTGAGCTACGATCTCACAGCGGATGGTCATAACATCCTCCGTTTTGGGAAATAAGGCCAAGCAACACGCTTTGTTAGGCTGCCTTGACAGCCGCCAGGCGCTCGGCGTTCGCCCGCACATCGTCAATTGTGCCGGCCATCATGAAAGCTTGTTCGGGCAGATCGTCGCACTTGCCTTCTAGGATTTCACGGAAGCCGCGGATGGTCTCCTTGAGCGGGACGTATCGCCCTGGGATGCCGGTGAAGCGCTCGGCCACGAAGAACGGTTGCGAGAAGAAACGCTCGATCTTACGGGCGCGCGCGACGATCAACTTATCTTCCTCTGAGAGCTCGTCGATTCCCAAGATAGCAATGATGTCTTGTAGGTCTTTGTAGCGTTGTAGTACCCGCTGCACTTCGCGGGCGGTGCGATAGTGTTCTTCACCCACGATGTTCGGATCGAGAATGCGCGAGGTGGACGCCAGCGGGTCTACAGCCGGATAAATGCCTTTCTCGGCAATCGAGCGTTCGAGGGCAATGGTGGCATCCAGATGGGTAAAGGTGGCCACGGGAGCCGGATCGGAGTAGTCATCGGCCGGGACGTATACCGCCTGCATGGAGGTGATCGATCCACTTCGGGTGGAGGTGATGCGCTCTTGGAGTTCGCCCATCTCGGTCGCCAGGGTCGGTTGGTAACCTACCGCAGAGGGCATACGACCCAACAGGGCCGAGACTTCGGAACCGGACATGGAAAAGCGAAAGATGTTGTCAATGAAAAGCAGAATATCCTTGCCTTGGTCGCGGAAGTATTCGGCCATGGAGAGAGCAGAGAGAGCTACACGCAAGCGTACCCCGGGCGGCTCGTTCATCTGGCCATAGACCATGACAGTGTCTTTCATCACGCCGGCCTCGATCATCTCACGATAGAGCTGGGTGCCTTCGCGAGTGCGCTCGCCCACGCCGGCAAAAACGGAGTAACCTTCGTGCTCGATGGCCACCGAACGGATCAGCTCCATGATAATCACCGTCTTGCCCACGCCAGCGCCGCCGAAGATGCCGGTCTTGCCACCCTTGGTGAAAGGAGCGATCAGGTCAATCACCTTGATGCCGGTCTCAAAGACTTCCACGCGGGTCGCCTGTTCGGCGAAGGGCGGAGCCGGGCGATGAATGGGGTAACGGATGGGCGACTCCACCGGCTCCCGCTCGTCCACGGGCCGGCCCAAGACGTTAAAGACGCGCCCCAGCGTCGCCGGCCCCACCGGCACCGTGATCGGGGCGCCGGTGGCCACTGCGCGCACGCCGCGTCGCAAGCCATCGGTACTATCCATGGCAATGGCACGCGCCCAGTTATTCCCCAAATGTTTTTGCACCTCCAAGACCAACGGCGGTTTGCCCTCACGCTCCACTTCGATGGCCTCATAAATCTCGGGCACCTGCCCTTCGGGAAATTCCACGTCAACCACACCGCCAAGGATTTGCACCACACGTCCAATTGCTCTTGCCATTCTTCTGCCTCCGGAAAACAACTTTGAGATCTATCGGGTCTTATTCGGCCATGGGTCTTTGCTGCCCTTGCTCTAAGGCGTTGGCCCCACCTACGATGTCTAGCATATCGCTGGTGATGGTTTGCTGGCGCACTTTGTTGTATTCCAGCTTGAGTTGCTCCACGAGTTCCAAGGCATTCTCGTTAGCATTGCGCATGGTGACCATGCGTGCCGCATGCTCGCTGGCCAGCGACTCGAGGATCGCCTGATAGACTTGAAGTGCAGTGAAGCGGGGCACGATTTCATCGAGGATCAGGCGTTCACTCGGCTCATAAATGTAGGTGGCCGCAATGCTTGGCCGAGCGCTGTTGAAAGCTTCTACTCGCTCTTCTTTATCCACTTCTAGGGGAAGTAGTTTTTTGACCACCGTCTCCTGGCGGATCATGTTCACGAAGTCGGTGTAGACGATAAACACCTCGTCGGCCCGACCTTCCAGGAATTCATCCACTGCCAGCCGCCCAATGGCCGAGACATCCGCAAAGCTCGGCGCAGCAGGCAGGTTGCTGAACTCAGCCACTACCTTTTGGCGGCGCCGAAGGAGCAAATCGCGCCCTTTGCGTCCCACCGTAATGTAGTAAACCGGATTGGGATACGAACCGAAGCGGCGCAAGACAAAGCGGATGACGTTGGCGTTGTAGGCGCCGGCCAAGCCTCGATCGCCGCTGATCACCACGACCAAGGTGTTTCGCACTTCGGGGCGTCGAGTGAGCAGAGGATGAAGGTTCTCGTGGCCAGGCTGCTTGGCAATGTGTTTGAGGACCTGCCAGGCTTTGGTGGCATAGGGGCGGGTCGCCATCACCGCCTGCATGGCCTTGCGCCCCCGACTGGCACTTACGGCCTCCAGGGCACGCGTGACCTGAGCAATGTTTCGAACGCTCCGAATGCGGAGCCGCATCTCACGCGCGGATGCCATGGCTTATCCCTGCCAAGTTGCTTTGAACGCGTCGAGCGCTTTGATCAGCGCAGCGCGATTCTCGTCGGTGATGACTTTCTTCTCGGCAATATCGCGGCCGATCTCAGGATGAGAGGTCTCCATATAGCGAATCAGCTCGGCCTCCCACTGGCGGATCTTGTCGACCGGAACCGAACCGGCATAGCCGTTGGTGCCGGCGAAGATCACGATCACTTGATTCTCTAGTGCTACGGGAGAATATTGAGGTTGCTTGAGCAGTTCCTGCATGCGCTGGCCACGGGCCAATTGCGCTTGAGTAGCTTTATCCAAGTCGGAGCCAAATTGGGCAAAGGCAGCCAATTCGCGATAGGCAGCCATGTCCAAACGTAAGCGCGATGCCACTTGTTTCATGGCCTTGGTCTGCGCATCGCCACCCACACGAGAGACCGAGATGCCAACGTTGATCGCCGGGCGGATGCCGGCGTTGAACAGGCTGCTCTCTAGGTAAATCTGGCCGTCGGTGATCGAGATCACGTTGGTGGGGATGTAGGCCGCAACATCGCCTAGCAGGGTTTCGATGATCGGCAAGGCGGTCAGCGAACCCCCGCTGCCCCTCACTTTCACAATCTTGTAGGCACTCGGATCGGGCATGGCTTTGAGCGCTTGTTCGGCCTCATGCTTGGACAGCGGCCCACGATAGATCTTTCCATCTACTCCATCCGAAGGTTCGGCTTCAGCGCCTTCAAATTCCTTGGGCACGATGACGTAATTGTTCGAGAGGCGGGCAGCGCGCTCCAGCAAGCGGGAATGCAAGTAGAACACATCGCCGGGATAGGCCTCGCGTCCAGGGGGTCGGCGCAGCAACAGGGAGACCTGGCGATAGGCCCAGGCGTGCTTCGACAGGTCGTCATACACCACCAGAGCATCCCGGCCAGTTTCCATGAATTCCTCGCCCATTGCACAACCGGCGTAGGGAGCTAAGTATTGCAAAGCGGCAGGTTCGTCGGCCGAAGCCACCACGACGATGGTGTGATCCATCGCGCCATACCGCTCCAGGATATTCACCGTGCGGGCAATTTGCGCCTTCTTTTGGCCGATGGCCACATAGATGCAGATCAGGTCTTTCCCCTTCTGGTTGATGATGGTGTCAATGGCAATGGCCGTTTTGCCAGTCTGGCGATCGCCGATGATCAATTCACGCTGGCCGCGCCCGATAGGGATCATGGCGTCAATCGCCTTGATGCCGGTCTGGACCGGCGTGTCCACATCTTGGCGATAGACCACGCCGGGGGCAATGCGTTCAATTGGGCGGTAGCCACTGAATTGGATCGGCCCCTTGCCATCAATCGGCTCGCCCAAGGCATTTACCACGCGACCGATCAGGCCATCGCCCACTGGCACGGACGCGATGCGTCCGGTGGCGCGCACGGTCATCCCTTCGGTGATGCCGGCATATTCGCCCATGATGATCACACCCACGCCGTCCTTTTCTAGGTTAAGAGCGATACCCATCACCCCGTTTTCAAACTGCACCAGTTCATGGTAGCCCACATTGGCCAGTCCACTCGCGCGAGCGATTCCATCGCCGGCCTCGATCACCGTGCCGATGTCGGCTACCCGAATAGTCGCTTCAAAAGCTTCAATTTGCTGCTGCAGGCTGCTGGTGATTTGCTGGATGAAGTCCGTCATCATGCCTCCACACGAGAGATCTCTTTACCAAAAAGAAATGGGAGGAGGGTGCGTACGATTGCCCGGATAGAGGCTATCCGGGCGAACCAGGACCGGTCGGTATTACGCTCCCATCCATAAACGTTCAAGTCAACGCACCTGAGAAAGGGGAATTGGTACCAAGTTGCACTAATGATACCCGAAAGCTAAAGGATTGTCTAGTTTAGGAACAGTGTTCGAAAATTCTTTGTCCTTGAACTACGGCTCAAGCCGCACCACAATGCTGTACAAGTATGCGATCTCGCCGAAGCGCGGATCGATCTGACGAATAGATAGGCGCGCCGAAGTAGGCTGGGCAATGCGATAGGGAAGAGCGGTCTGAAAGGAGATATAGCCCTCTCCAACCAGGGATAGTTGACGGGTCATCAGGGGCCGGCCGGCTTCATCCTGTAGTTCGATGAACGCCGGCTGGTCGTTTAGCGGCCAAAAACTGCCCTCCACCGTGAGCAGACCGCCTGAAACCACCTCGCCAACCTGGGGTCGGTAGAAGACCGCCCGCTCATAGGGGACATCGGCCGGCTGAATGCGGCTCATGCCCACCGGCAACAAGGTGACGCGAATTGAATTAAGAGCCTCAATGCGGCCAGCCATATCTCGCATCAGCACCTCTAAGCGCCCTAGCTCGGCAACCTGCACCTCAAAGTCGAGCTCCAGCGAAACATCTATGCCCGGCGGAGGCGAGTCTTGCCCTAGCACAGTGAGCTTGCGCACCAATAGGCGACCGTCCTCACCATAGAGCGAAATCTGGACGCGGTTGGTCTCTCCTGGCAAAAGATACACCCGAACTTTAATCGGCGACGAGAGAATCGAAAGCGGCCCTGGAGTCAAGAAGCGAATTCGAGCGTTTGGCGCCGGCGGCAAGGAGGTAGGGATAGGAGTGTCGGTAGGGGTGAGCGTAGCCGTAGGTGTGGGGGTGACGGTCGGGGAGGGCGTGAGCGCTAGGGCGGTGACGCGCAGCGCCTGGGCAGTCTGGGCGATTATCGTGGGGAGCATTTCGGGAGGGAATGGCGTGGGGTAGGAAGCGCCGCTTGAGGCGCATCCGCTGAGGGTCCAGAAGGAACTGAGAAGGATCGTCCAGCGGGCCAGGACAGCCCCGAATCGATCGGCGATCGAGGCCGGATTCGAGAGAGAACGCCGGCCTCGCTCCCGATTACAGTTCATAAATGTCACGATATTTAGTTTCAAGATAGCGCAAATAGGGCGCCGGATCGATTGAGGAACCGGTCACCCGTCGGACAAGCTCTTTCGGTTCATACTTGCGCCCGTAGACATGAATGTTGGCATACAGCCAGCCGCGCAGGGCGTCGAATTTACCACGCCGAATTTGAGCTGAGAGATCGGTGATTTCGGAATGGATCTTCTCCCATAGTTGGGCGGCAATCAGGTTGCCCAGGGCATAGGTGGAGAAGTAGCCCAGGCCGCTAAACGACCAGTGAATATCTTGCAACACCCCTTGGGCATCGTTGGGCGGGACCACGCCGAGGTATTCTTTCATCTTCTCATTCCACAGCTCGGGCAGATTGCGCAAGGCTACTGCGCCTTCAACCATAGCGATCTCGATCTCAAGCCGCAACATGATGTGCAGGTTGTAGGTGACTTCGTCAGCCTCGACCCGGATCGGGGAGGGCTGGACTTTGTTGATGGCTTTGTAGAATTTGCCCAGGCTTACCTCACCCAGCTGAGCAGGGAACTTCTTTTGCAATTTAGGATAGAAGAATTCCCAGAAGGCCATCGAACGGCCAACCAGGTTCTCCCACAGGCGGGATTGGGACTCGTGGATGGCCAGCGAAGCGCCGCTGGCCAAAGGAGTCCGCTCGAAGGAGGGATGGAAACCGCCTTCGTAGAGGGCATGCCCCATTTCGTGCATCGAGCCGAACAGGGCCGTGTTCAGGAAGTTTCCCTGATAGCGGGTGGTAATGCGCACATCATTGATGCTGAACGAGGTGCAGAACGGATGCGGCGATTGATCTTGACGGTTGCGATTGGGGTCAAAGCCGATCGCCATGAGCACTTTTTCGCCGAAGGCGCGCTGTTTGGGGATGGAATACTTGAAGTGGAGGAAGGAGTCGTCCACCTGCTTGGCTTGGGAGATGGCCTGGACCAGGCGCACTTGGCGCTTGCTCAACTCGGAAAAGATGGCCTGCACCTCGGCGGTTTTCATGCCCGGTTCATAATCGTCGAGCAGGATGTCGTAGGGATGATCGGAAGGGGGGAAGAAGCCGATGTAGCGCTGGACCAGGTCCAAGATGCGAGCCAGGTGCGGCTCAAATAGCGAGAAGTCGGACTGGGAGCGGGCCGCTACCCAGGCCTCATGGGCTGCGGCCGTAACCTGGGCTTGCTCGGCCACAAACTCGGGCGGAACACGGATCCGCTTTTCGTATTCGCGCTGCGTGACACGGATCAGGGCATATTCATCGGAGTCTGGGGGAAAGGCGTCGCGCAGGTCATCCAACAGCTGACCCACTTTGCGGTCGGTGAATTTCTGATGGGCAATACGCCCTAGCGTAGCCAGTTGGTAGCCTCGGGCTTCGGCGCCGGCCCGCGGCATGTAGGTCTGCTGATCCCAACTGAGCACAGCAGCAGCGTGTTGAAGGTCGGCCACTTCAGCCAAGATGGTTTTGAGTTCGTTGAGTTTTTGATCCATGGTTGATCATCCGTTGAGTGATAGAGGTATAAAACCGGGCCGGCGACGCACGCACCCGCCCGCAGAGAGAAAAGCTAGCGCCTTACACCACACGCCAGCGCAACTTCTTGCCCTCCAAGGCGTGCAAGACTTCGCGGGCCACATCTTCTGCAGCGCGCGCCTGAGCTTCCACGGTCTGAGCGCCGATATGGGGAGTAGCGATCACTCGGGGGTGCGCAACCAGATCGGATAGGCCCGGCGGCTCGACGGCAAACACGTCCAGAGCGGCGCCGGCCACCTTGCCCGATTCGATGGCAGCAAGCAGAGCCACTTCGTCGATGATCCCGCCGCGAGCAGTACAGACGATGCGCACCCCATCCTTCATCTTGGCAAAGGCGGCAGCGTTGAACAGGCCACGCGTTTCGGGAGTGAGCGGTATGTGCAAAGAGAGGAAATCGGACTGAGCCAACACCTGATCGAAATCAGATGGCTCAGCCACCCGACCGCGGATCTGATCAGGGGTGAGCAAAGGATCATACCCCAGCACTTCCATCCCAAAAGCACGGGCGCGCCGCGCCACCTCGGTCCCGATGCGACCCATGCCCAAAATGCCAAGCGTACGGCCATACAGTTCGATCCCTTCCAACTCCTTCTTGAGCCACCGTCCTTGCTTCATGGTGGCATCGGCATAGGGGATCTGGCGTGCCAGGGCGAGGATCAAACCGAAGGTCAACTCGGCCACCGCCAGGGTAGTAGAAACCGGTGCGTTGACGACGATCACCCCCCGCGCTTGAGCGGCCTCTAGGTCAATATTATCTACGCCCACGCCGGCCCGGCCGATCACCTTGAGCTGAGGGGCAACAGCCAGCAGCTCGGCGGTAACCTTGGTCCGGCTGCGCACGATCAATGCGTCGTAATGAGCAATGATCTCCACCAACTCTTCGGCCCCAATGCCGGTCCGGTCATCTATCACACAGGAATGCAAGATGGATTGGGCACGAGGGTCCAATCCATCGGTGATCAGAATACGATAGGAAGACATGCAGATATTATAACCAATCTTGACCGGTCAAGCTATTCATAACGCAGGGCCTCCACCGGTTCCAGATTAGCTGCGCGATTGGCCGGATAGATGCCGAAAAACAGGCCGACAGCCGCCGAAAAGATGGTAGCCAGCAACACAGCATCCAAGCCAATGCGAGGAGAGAACGGCGTGCCCGAAGCAATAGACACACGCTCCACCACAAAGGCGATCAGCCACCCGAAACCGATCCCGATCAATCCCCCGATCAGGCTGAGCAGGGAGGACTCGGTCAGGAATTGGATCAAGATATCGCGCTTGCGCGCGCCCACTGCCTTGCGCAGACCGATCTCCTTGGTGCGCTCGGTGACTGAGACCAACATAATGTTCATGATCCCGATGCCTCCCACCAGGAGCGAAATAGCAGCGATCCCGCCCAAGAAGACGGTGAGCACACCGGTGATCGTAGCGGCAGTGTTCAGAAAGTCTTGCTGGCTGAAGATGACAAAGTCATCGGCTCCGATCTGAGTGCGATGACGGGTCCGAAGGATGGAGGCCACCTCTTCGACTGCTTGGGGCACCGATTTTGCATCAACCACCTGAACCAACAGCATGTCCACCTGACCACGGTAGCGGCGCGCCATCAAACGCGCCTGCGCCGTGGTGAGCGGGATCAGCGCCCGATCGTCCTCCGAGCCAAACATACCGCCCCCTTTCGGCGCCCAAACGCCGATCACACGGAACGGTTGGTTGTCAATGGTCAACGTCTCGCCCACCACCCCTTCTCGGCGTCCATAGAGCGTCTCGGCCAGCTCAGGGCCGATCACCACCACCGAAGCGCGGCCCAGCAAATGCTCCTCGCGAATGGCCTCGCCCTCCGCCATCAAGAAATTGCGCATCGGGAAATACTCCGGGGTGACGCCCGACACGTTGGTGGTGGTCTGCTCGCCTTCAGCGCTCACGATAAAATTTCCTTCCAATAGCGGAGCGACTCGTTCCACCGAAGGGGCAGCGAAGGGATCGGCAATTGCTTCGGCATCTTGCAGAGTGAGCGGCTTGGGATTGCGCACATCTTGCATGCCCGGGCCGCGGCCGCCGCCGAACACGAACAGCAGATTGGTGCCGATCCCACTAATTGAACCGGTAATCGCATCCTGAGCGCCGGTCCCAACCGCTAGCATGGCGATCACAGCCGCCACGCCGATGACGATCCCCAACACCGTCAGGCCGGAGCGCAGCTTGTTCGCACTGAGGCTATCCAGAGCTTCTAGAATGGCTTGGGCAAGACTCATGTCATGCTCCTTTCACCAACGCTTTCCTCTTCAACGATTAATCCATCGCGCAGGCGAATGATGCGCTGTGCGTATGCAGCAATATTTGGATCGTGAGTCACGATAATGAGGGTGGTGTTGCGCTCTCGGTTCAAGCGCAGCAGCAGTTCCATAATCTCACGCCCGACTTTGGTATCCAGGTTGCCGGTTGGCTCATCGGCCATCAGGATCGCCGGATCGTTGACCAGCGCTCGAGCGATCGCCACCCGTTGCTGTTGACCGCCCGACAGCTCAGTCGGACGATGCTTCATGCGATCAGCTAGGCCAACCGCTTGCAGGGCTGCAGCGGCCCGCTCACGCCGATTGATCACTTGGCCGGCATAGCGCAGCGGCAGCTCCACGTTGGCCAAGGCGGTCTGGCGCGACAACAAATTGAAGCTCTGAAAGACAAACCCCACCTTGCGGTTGCGCACGTCGGCCAACTGATCGTCGCTCATGCGCGCCACCACCTCGCCATCCAGGATGTACTCGCCCGAGGTCGGACGGTCCAGACAGCCCAAGATGTTCATCAGCGTAGATTTGCCGGACCCCGAAGGCCCCATGATGGCCACTACCTCGCCGCGAGCGATCCTCAGCGACACGCCACGCAAGGCATGCACCTCCACTTCTCCCATCTTATAAATCTTGACCAGGTCTCTCGCATCCACAACCCAATCTGCGCTCATGGCGGCTCCTCTAGGCGCTCAGCGGGCAAACGGAGGCCGGCCATCGGATTCAAAGACCGTCGGCGGGTTCAGGATAATCAGATCGCCGACATTCACCTGGCCATCCACCAGCACGCTCATCGTATCCGACGATTGACCGAGGCGCACTAGCGTCTGCACCGGTTGTCCATTGCGCAGCACATAGACGACGCGCTTGCCATCCACCAAGCGAACTGACCGATTGGGGATGAGGACCACATCTTCCAGTTCGTTCACCACGATAGTCACTGCAGCCGTCATGCCGGGCTTCACCTGGTCGTCCGGATCGAGGATCTGCACCGTCACCGTGAAGTTCACCACCCCCTGGATCGCCTGGCCGGCCTGGGTCACCTTGACCACCTTGCCCTGATACTCCTTGCCATATACAGCGTCAAACGTCAGCGTCACCGGTTGCCCAATGCGGACACTGTTAATGTCCACCTCCGAGACCTCCACATCCACCAACAACTCCGACAGATCGTCCAGGCGGAAGCCCAACGTCCCAGGAGAAACCCGATCGCCAGGCAGGGGATAGGCCTCAGTGACAATCGCCGAAAACGGCGCAATCAGATACATCTGCTCCAGCGTAGCACGAGCTGCGTCCACACGTGCCTGGGCTGCGGCCACGTCATCCGGATGAGGACCGTCCTTAATGCGATCATAAGCGCGCTGGGCATCCTCATACTGGGCCTTCTTTAACTCCATCTCCACCCGAGCGTCCTCTAACACCTCCGAGTCCGCCTGGTCCACCTTGACGGTTTTCAACGTTGCGATACGCCTGCCGCGGAAGTTGATGTACTCGATCGTCTGATATTCATAATTGCCCTTGGCCATCAATTCATAGCGATCTTTCGCCTTCTCATAGGCTTCTTCGGCAGACCGCAACGCTATCAACGCCTGAATGCGAGCCGTATCCGACTCCAGCAACTCTTCGAGCGCCTGCTGAGCGCTCACCAACTCGGCCTGGGCCAGGATAATATTCTGGGCCACTGAGGTCGGCGCCAACCAGGCCAGCGCCTGGCCGGTCTGCACACGGTCACCCACCTGGACATTCACCTTTTCCACCTGACCGCTGGTCTGCCAGGCCAACACCACACTTTGTCGGGCGCGCACCGTTCCTGTCGCACCGACCGTGGCAATCAACCGTCCACGTTCCACAGGAACCGTCTGAAACTGGGGCGCCGATGCGCTTGCCCGTTGTTGCCATAGAAAATATCCGGCTGCAGCGACAGCCAACACCACTAGAATGATCACCAACGTTTTGGCTTTCATTTCAATCCTCCAATGCGCTCTATTCTACCTGTCCCCTTTCTAGAGACAAGAGATAGGGAAAGCGTTTTTATAAATTCTTTACACAGGAACGATCACCCCACCTCCGATGACCTCGTCCCCCGCATAGAAAACCGCTGCCTGACCGGGAGTCACATCCCGGACCGGTGCTTCAAACCGCACCCGAACGCGGGTCCCGTCTCCGAGGGGCATCACCTCTGCCCCCGCCAGGCACGCCGTATAGCGAATCTTGACCTGAGCATGGAACGGCCCCGACGGCACCTCACCGCTCACCCAATTAACTCGGTCGGCGATCAACTCCATCGTCCCCAACTCATCCGCCGTGCCCACCACCAGCGTGTTGGTCGTCACCTCCTTCGCCAACACATACAGCGGCACCGGAGATGCGATCCCCAAGCCTTTGCGCTGACCGATAGTGTAATTCGCCAAACCGCTGTGCCGGCCCAACACCTCCCCTCTCCGGGTGACGATCGGCCCTGGGCGATTGACCTGCGGCGCATGACGTTGCAGAAAGGCGCGATAATCCTCGCCGGCCAGAAAACACAGATCCTGGCTCTCCTGACGCAAGGCAGTAGGCAACCCAAACGCTTCAGCCATCTGACGCACCTCGGCCTTGAGATACTCGCCGATCGGGAACAGCGAGCGCCTCAACTTCTCCTGAGTGAGCACATGTAATACATACGATTGATCCTTGGTTTGGTCGCGCGCCCGCAGCAACTTCACCCGGTCGTTTTCTCCCACAACCACCCGCGCATAATGACCGGTGGCCAGATAGTCTGCCCCCATGGCCAGCGCATGCTCAAACAACCACGTCCACCGAATCTGTCGGTTGCACACTAGACACGGATTGGGCGTTTCACCCGAAGCGTACCCTTCCAAGAAATAGCGCACCACCGTTTCATGGAAGGTCTTCCGCGCATCCACCACATAAAACGGAATGCCCAACTTAGCCGCCACGCGACGCGCCTGGGTTATTGCGTCGGGGGTGCAGCAGCGGTTGGAATCCTCTTTGCCGGGCTCTGACCACAGACGCAGCATCATCCCGATCACCTCGCGTCCCTGCTGCTTGAGCAACGCCGCAGCAACCGACGAATCCACTCCTCCAGACATGGCAACCACCACTCGGCTCATGGTCACTACCCTTCCAGAGTGGAGAGACGTCGGGCCTTCTCCACCAGACCGGGCAGCACCTTGAGAAACGCTTCCACGTGTTCAGCCGTCGAATACATCCCCAGCGTCACGCGCAGGGAACCCAACGCCCACGAGCGCGAAAGCCCCAGCGCCAGCAGCACCTCGCTCGGCTCCGGCTGACCGGTCTTGCAGGCCGAGCCGGAGGAGCAGGCAAAGCCGGCTGCATCCAGCAACTGCAACAGCAAATTGCCATCCACCTCATGGAAGACAAATGAAGCATGATTGGGCAAACGCTGCGTAGGGTGGCCGGTCAAACGAACGTCGGGGATCGACTCGAGCACCCGGCCGATCAGGTAATCCCGCAGCGGGCGGACGTGCTCGATCCGCGCCTGGCGTTCCTCCTTCGCCAGGCGCAGGGCCTCGGCAAACCCCACGATGTAGGGCACGTTGTGGGTGCCGGCCCGCCGGCCCCCTTCCTGCCCTCCGCCGCTGATCTGCGGCAGAAGCGGCGTCCCCTGGCGCACATACAGCGCGCCCACACCTTTCGGCCCATAGAACTTATGCCCACCCAAGGCCAACAAATCCACGCCCAGGGCCTGGACATCCACGTCCAAGTAGGCTGCGGCCTGCACAGCATCAGTGTGAACCAGGGCGCCATGCTCGCGAGCGATTGCCGCCAGGTCCGGGATCGGGTTGATGGTGCCGATCTCGTTATTGGCCAACATCACCGACACCAACGCCGTCTCCTCCGTCAGGGCCGAGCGCAAGATTTCGGGCGTCACTCGCCCATACTCGTCCACCGGCAACCACCCCACTGAGACGCCGAAGTGCGCTTCCAGATGTTGGGCTGTCTTGCTCACCGCATGATGCTCGGCATGCGAGGTCAACAACCGACGCCGGCCATCGGCGCGCGCAGCCAGCATCACCCCGCGCAAGGCCAGATTATCGGCCTCCGAACCACAGGAGGTGAAGATCACCTCCTCCGGCCGGCAATTCAACACCGACGCCACCGTCTCGCGGGCTGTTTCTACAGCAGCCTCGGCGGCTTGCCCATAGCGATGGATGGACGAAGGGTTGCCAAACTCCTCGCTGAAATACGGCAAGATCGTCTGGAGCACACGCGGATGCACCGGCGTCGTTGCCGCGTAATCCAAATAAATTAGAGCAGTCATGTGATGAAATTATACCGCCCTTGCCAAAAACAAACCCGCCTCAGTGACGATCCATTGCACCGCCACATCCAGGGCGTTATGGGGCAGCTCATCGAACAGCAGAGGGTAAAAAGTCACCCCTACGCTCACGCCGGCAAAATCTCGCAAAAAACGGTCGAAATACCCACCCCCATACCCTAGCCGCCAGCCATGGCGATCGAACGCCAAGCCAGGAACCAACGCCAGCTCGATCTCTTGCGGCAAGACCATCGGCCGCTCGGAGGCTGGCTCCAACATCCCAAACGGATGACGGATCAACCGCTGCGGTTCGTAGAGATGAAAGGTCATGCCAGGCTCTGGCTCCTCCACGACTCGGGGCAATACCCAAAGTTTGTGCGGTAGACGATCCAACAAAGCCGTCAAATCCACTTCGTGGTGAATCGGCAGGTAGGTCAGCACCACACGACTTTGTTGCAAAATGGGCCACTTCTCGAGAAGTTGACCGATCGCCTGAGCAGCCTGAGTGCGGTACTGTTCGCTCAAGGCGGCCCTCCGGGCGCGACATTCACGGCGCAACTTGGCTTTTTGCAGGGCTATCGAATCCGCCATGGGGCGATTGTAACACGCCCCCGCTTTTCGAGTAGAATCCCATCCAACTGTGGCTTCACCCTTCCTTGGGAGCAAAGAGCACCATGAAATCCTATCGCAAAGAACTCTGGTTTAACGTCCCTGCACGACGTGGGTTTATCAACATTACCCCTCAGGTCGAAGAAGCCGTGCGCGAAAGCGGTGTGCGCGAGGGCCTATGCCTGGTCAACGCCATGCACATCACCGCCTCGGTATTCATCAACGATGACGAATCGGGGCTCCACGAAGACTACGACCGCTGGCTAGAAAAGCTAGCCCCACACGAGCCAATCCACCAATATCGCCATAACGACACCGGCGAAGACAACGCCGATGCCCACCTCAAACGCCAGATTATGGGGCGCGAAGTGGTGGTGGCCATCACCAACGGCCGGCTGGACTTCGGCCCATGGGAGCAGATCTTCTACGGCGAATTCGACGGCCGGCGCAGAAAGCGAGTCTTGATCAAGATCATCGGTGAATAAGGAGACAACATGCGCCTGCAGAACAAAACCATTGCCATCCTGGTTGCAGAAGGAGTGGAGGACTTGGAATTCTACGTCCCCTTCATGCGACTCCAAGAAGAAGGAGCCACCGTGCTCGCCGCCGGCTTGGACCTCAAGCCGGTGCGCGGCAAAAACGGCCTGATCATCACCCCCGACTCGATCATCGAATCGTTGAAAGCAGAGTCCCTAGATGGGCTAATGATCCCAGGTGGTTGGGCGCCCGACAAACTCCGCCGCTACGACGTGGTCAAAAAACTGGTGCGTCAGCTGGATCAGGCCGGCAAACCGATTGGCATCATCTGCCATGGCGGATCGGTGGCCATCTCGGCCGGCATCATCCGCCCGGGCGAGCGGGTGACCGGCTCAACGGGCATCAAGGACGACCTGGTGAACGCAGGAGGCGTTTGGACCGATGAACCCGCCTTTCGAGAGGGCAATCACGTTTGGGGTCGCGTGGTGGCAGACATCCCCGCCTTTTGCCGCGAGCTGGTTCAAGCTTTGATCGATTCGATTCATCGAGCAGGCTGAGGTTTTCACCCAGCGCAGCGTTGCCCCTCTCATCCCTTGCCCTCCCGTGATGCTACGCCGCTAGGCGCGATCCTTCTGAAGGGTCAACAAGCGCACTCCCTGCACCTGATGAAAAGTGGCCCCCTCCCCCACCGTGCGCAGCACCGCCTGCTCATCCACCACGCGCGCGCCGGAGAGGATATCCACGCCGTGATCAAACAACACCGGTGAGAAGGGCGTGCTCGGGCCAATTAGCATCACTGTTGCACGAGGGGGACAGAGAGCGAGCAAGCCATCCAAAGTGTGATTGATCAGCGTGCTAGCAGTAATGGCGATCACATCAGCCTGGGGCAACAAGTCGGGTGCCGCCTCGGCCGGATACTCGTCTGCCGCCGGCTGCAGCTCGAGCACCCAAAGACGACGAGCTACCCGGCGCACCTGGGGAGCAAACGCAAAACGCCCTACCAGCGCCACGTTCTTGTCGCGCCCTCGGTTGAGGAGCACCTCCACTGCGTTCTCTTCGGTCGCCTGAGAGACATCCATATCGAGCAGGGAATTGATAGCCGCCAGGCCAATGCTGGCTTCCAAAGGACGATCGGAGCGAACCAGCTCAGCCAATTCGCGGGCGCTCTGAGTAATCAATTGGCCGGCCTGGCGCACTTGAGGTTCCCCATGCAAATGGGATGCCATCAGCGAAGCCGCCATGCCGCACCGATGGCTGCCTACCACCGTCCAATGCACGCCCACCCATACAAAGCGAACCGGCGCGTCGACAGACAGAGAGTTTAGAAGATCGTCTACAACGGCCACCATCACAACAGGGAAGGATGCTTCATCGTCTCCGGAATGGGTAAGTTGAGCACCTTGAGAATAGTTGGAGCGATCTGCAAATGCGAGGCCACCTGATTGGTATTTCCGTATCCGACCCCATCTGGACAGAGAATATAGAGCGGCACTTCGCGCTGGTCGAGTGCCGGGCCGCCGTGGGCGCCGTCCTTGTTGATGCCGTGGTCGCCGGTGACCAAAATCGTATACCCCAAGCCCAACCACTCCACGAGCAAGGGAGCCAACCACATATCCTGCTTCACTGCCTGATTCCGATATTCTGCTGAATCGGCGCCGAATGTTTCTCCGGCGTAGTCCATCCCCATCGGATGCAACAGCAAGTAATCCGGCTGGAAGCGCCGAACCAACATCGCTGCTGTAGCAAACAGCTCTACATCCGGATAGACATCCTCGGTATAGAAACGACCATGCTGGATGGGCAGCGATGGATCGTCTACCTCACGATCCTCAATCCGATCGTAAGGGACACGATTATATAGCTCAGAAAACCAATAATAGGCCGCCGCTGCCGTTACCCTGCTGGCATCGCGAGCGATTTGGAAGATATTCGGCTGATTGGAGCATCGCACCACCCAATTGGCCACTATGCCATGCACGCTGGCCGGCAGGCCGGTGTGAATGGTCTCGTACATTGGCCGCGACATACTCGGCAATTCGCCGATGATCTTGTATAGGCTGGCTTGCTTGGTTTCCACCAAATGACCCAAATACCCCATTCCCGATACCGCTGCATCGTAGCGCAAGGCATCGGAAAGCACGAGAATGACTTTAGACATAGCAGTTTCCTCAATCTTTGAGCACCAGAACAGCTTCTTTAGAACAGGTGACCTTGCTACGTTCCCCGATTCGGGGCAATGCCAAGAAGGGATTGTTGAAGGTGTCCATATTGAACTTGGTGTTGCCAATTCGCACCTGAATGCGCACCACCGATCCGAGGAACGTGATGTTCTCGATCACGCAATCTAGCACATTATCCTTATGCAACTCGGCGGCAAAACTCAAACGTTCAGGGCGGATGGACATCCGCACCTTATCACCACGACGCTTGGTGCGTACATCTTCATCGGCAGAGATGAAACGCACGCCATCCATCAAGAGAATACCCTGCTCCGGATCCAGCACTTCGGCCTCGGCGGTGTTCAACGTGCCCACGAAGCTGGCCACGAAATTGGTGGCCGGGAAATTGTAAATTTCGAACGGCGTGCCAATCTGCTCGATCTTTCCCTGAAGCATTACCACAATCCGATCCGAGATGGACAGAGCTTCTTCTTGATCGTGAGTGACGTAAATGGCGGTGATCCCCAGTTCGCGCTGGATGGAGCGGATCTCGGCACGCAGGGCCACCCGGATCTTGGCGTCGAGGGCTGAAAGAGGCTCATCGAGCAAAAGCACCTGGGGGCGAATGGCCAAGGCGCGTGCCAGAGCTACCCGTTGCTGCTGACCGCCAGAAAGTTGATGAGGAAAATTGTTGCCCTTGTCTTCTAGGTGAACCAAGGCCAGCATCTCCGCTACGCGCCCTTTGATCTTATCTTCCGGTTCCTTACGAATACGCAAGCCAAAGGCGATGTTCTGGGCCACTGTCATGTTGGGAAAGAGCGCATAGGATTGAAACACCATGCCCACATTCCGTCGGTTGGGTGGGACATGGGTAATATCCTTGTCATTCAGGATGATTCGTCCGGCGGTGGGCGTTTCGAAACCGGCAATCATGCGCAACGTGGTAGTCTTTCCACAACCACTCGGGCCAAGGAAAGAGATAAATTCCCCGCGCTCAACGGAAAGGTTGAAATCTTCAACCGCTGTGACGTTGTGAAAGACTTTTGATAAATTCTCCAAGATCAGAAACGACATGAGTCACCTTTTGTCCACCAGGGAGATTAGCGTGGGCCGGCTGTCACGCCTTCTTCTGCGGCACCTCGGCGTCCAACGATGTTGATCAAACCCATCAAGACCCACGTGATGGCAAAGCTGACAATCACCAAAGCCGAAGCTTGGTAGGCGCGGTTCTGCCCCACCTGCCAGATCACGGGCCCGAAGGCCCTGAGGCCCACCAGAAAACTGGCGATGGTAAACTCGCCAAGCACGATCGCCATAGTCAAGAAGGCCGCGCTCAACATGGCCGATCGCAGGTTGGGAACGATGACGCGGAACAGAATGGTTCCCCAGTCGGCCCCCAAGCTTTGGGCCGCCTCAGTCAATGTAACAACATCGATGGCAGCCATGCCAGCGTCAATCGAACGATAAAGATATGGCAAACAGATCACCACATAGCCGGCAACCAGCAAAAAATTGGTCCCTGCAAAGGTGGCCGTTAATCCAAAAACACCTCCGCTGTAGGTGCGAATCAAGCCAAACACCAACACGATCGCCGGAATCACAAAGGGCAACAGCGAGAAAAATTCTAGAATCGGTCGCCACCGGGGGGCCTTGAGGCGCACCCAATACACGGTGGGAACGAGCAAGAGCAACCCCAACAGGATGGTAAAGATGCCGATCTGAGTCGAGAACAGCAGGGCCGGCAACACGCGCGGATCGTCAATCATCTGCTGATAGGCCAGCAAACTCAACTCACCCTTGCGCGCCTTGAGGGAGAAATTAAACGTGGCATACAGCGGCAAGAAGAAATAGATCAGGCTTAGCACAATCCAGAACCAGTTCCAGAATTGATTCCGTTTCATCGCCCCTCCTATCGTTTCAACCAGTATTCGCTGCGCCGGCGAAGCGCATAGTAAATGACCATCATCACCGACATCACTACCACCATACCAACGGCCAGCGCGTAACCTAGATTTGGATTATGCAACACATCGCCTCGAATTTGCGAACCGATCAAGATTGTAACCAAATTGATCAACCCGCCTGTCAACGAGAGCGCCGTGGCGTAGGCGCCAAACGAATTCCCGAACAGAAGGATCATTGAACCTAGCAATGAGGGCATGAGGACCGGGATGCCGATGTAGCGCCAATACTGCCCCGGCGTAGCGCCTAAATTTTCCGCCGCCTCGCGCCATTCACGCTGCAGGCCTTCAATGGCCGGCGTAATCACCAACACCATCAACGGCAACTGGAAATACAAATAGGTCACGCTCAGGCCCCAGAAGCTGTACAGGTTGAACCCACGATCGTATAGATCGATTCCAAATAGATCACGCAGCAAAACCGTCACCAGGCCCACCCGTCCAAGTGTGAAGATGAACGCCTGCGCCAAGGGAACACCGGCAAAATTGGAAGCCACGCCGCAAAACGTCGCCATGGACGAACGCACCCAAGCAGGCATGTTGCCTGTGACCAGGGAATACGCCAGAAAGAACCCAAAAATCCCCCCCATCAGCGCTGTAGTCACGCTGATGCGAATGGTCACCCAATAAGCGCTGAGGATATTCGGCAAGGCCAGACCCCGAATATTCTCCAGCGTGAAATTGCCATCCCGATCCTGAAACGCTCCGACAAACAAAGTCAACGAGGGCAGAATCAGGAAAAAGAAAACAAACAACAGGAAGGGCAAAACTCCAATCCAGGAAAACGATGGCTGAGCAAGGAGAGGTGGCTTCGGGCGGCCATCGTCCGAAGCCACACCAAGCCGATTACTTGACATCTACGCCTACAACCGAGTCCCAATTCTTCGTGATAATCTCGCGCGCCGCATTCAGTTGATCCAAGGTAGGGAAGAGCGCCCGAGCATAGTCTTCCGCTGGCGGCAATTTGGCCAACATGTCTTGCGGAACTACGCCGCGCGCCACAAGATCGTTGAAGCGGATCGGATGGCAATATCCCTTCAGCCAGAGCAGCTGGCCTTCATCCGAGTAGAGGAATTCCATCCATAGCTTGGCCGCATTGGGATGAGGCGCATAAGCGCTGATCGCCTGCAGATAAACACCGGCCAGAGGCGGCGCATCCTCGGGGATAACGAATTCGATGTTGGGATTGCCGGCAAAGTTATCGCGGTCGACCAGCGCCAGATAGTCCCAGCGGACCACAATCGGGGTTTCGCCGCTGGCAATCGTAGCTGCTTTGGCGATCACCGGCAAGAAATTACCCGCCTCGTTCAATTTCTTGAAGAATTCCAGGCCGGGTGTTGGATCTTCTGGAGAACCGCCCATCGCCAAGGCAGCAGCCAGGACCGATTGGATGGCCTGGTTGGATAGGCGCGGATCGCCGGCCAAGGCCACCTTGCCCTTGTACTCCGGCTTGAGCAGGTCAGACCACTTGCGAGGGACGTTCTCGACGAAATCGGTCGCTACCTGGAAGCCAAGAACGCCGTAGTAGTCGCCATACCAATACCCATCGGGGTGCTTGACCTCGGTCGGGATGGTGTCCCAGGTTTTCACCTTATAGGGCATGGCGATGCCTTCTGCCACCAATTGCGGACCAAAGCCAAAACCAACGTCCAACACATCCGGCGCTTGGGGGCCAGGGTTGTTCTTGTTGGCCTTGACCGCCTCAATCTCCTCGGCTGAGCTGGCATCCGGATTGAGTTCATTCACTTCGAGCCCATACTTGGCTTTGAAGGTCGAAATGACCTCGCCGTAGTTGCACCAGTCGTGTGGTAGAGCAATGGTGGTCAACATGCCTTCTTTCTTGGCCGCTGCGACCAAATCGGCAAGTTCGCCCTCTGCCCCGCCGGCCGGCGCACTCGGTTGAGGGCCGCATGCCGCTAAGACTGTTGCTAGCACAGCAAGCAGGATAAACGTCTTGAAGAGAAAGGCTTGCATATCTATTATCTCCTTTGCGTAGAGTAGAGTTTGAAGTTATCCAAACAAACCGCGGTTTAATTGATCTTGGGTTGCACCTCCTTTCCGAATATGCATTTTAGTCACGTCATTGATGTGCGTCAAACAAAACATCCCTTTTCGCCTAGGCGTTAATACAATCATAACACGACCTTAAATCACACCAGCCACCAAACACACCGTTTGGACCCGGAAGGGAGAAACGCCTCTCTCCATTACTCCACTGGGATCTCTTTGTACACCTTATCAATGTCAATGCCCTGTCGACGGCGATAAGCATTGAACCCGAAGTAAATGGCTGCAGCCAGCCCGTACATGACGATCATGAACACCATCGAGGTGCTGTTCTGCCAGCCGATGCCATACAGATAGTTTGGATCCCAGAACCAGACCAGCAACAACCAGTCCAAGAACGCAAAGAAGATCAACCCGGCCAAGGTGACCAAGGGTAGCTTCTCGCCAGCCAACAACTGCCGGCCCACAAACACGGCAATGTACAGCAGCAAAGCAACGTTGATGACGCTCAAGAGAGCCACAAGCACGATCATCGCTTGCGTCAATCCGCCGTGGTCACTCCATTGGGCAAAGACTTGCAGGGCGTAGCTATACGTCAAATAGAGCAAGTAGCCCACACCGAACAGATACAGCACCGTCGCCGCCCATCCCAACCACAATGGCATACGATAAGCGGCCACCGGCGATCCCTCGAAAATCTCCTTCTGGCGCCAAGGGAATAGAATGCTGGCCACGGTCGTCCCTAGGAAGGTGACCGCAATCACCAGCGTAGCATCCAGCACCAAGGTCTGGAAGTTGGCGACATTGAAGGCATAGAGAATAGAAATGATCGCCGACGGGATGACCATCAACAGCAAGGCATTGACCGGGGTGCGCGTGCGCGGCTCAATATACGATGCCCATTCGGGCAACATCCGATCCAGGGCAGCGGCGAAGATCACGCGCGTCGAGGAGAGAAAGACCGTCCCCGACCAGCCAAACCACCACATCCCGACCAGGAAAATGATCACAATCTGCAAGAACCGATTTGGAACCAAAAACGCGGCAAACTGAACTGGATACGGCCAGACAGGAATGGCCACCTCAGTCCCATAAAAGATGCTGCTCCAAAAAGCGCCGTTGGCGTTGATGTAGAACTCCCAACCGATGGTCTTGTCAATGAGGGCGAAGAAGATCAACGCCAATACGGTGGTGATCAGAATCGCCGAAGCCATTCCCCAGAAGTTGCGCTTGTAATCATTGGCGCCGCGCACTTCTCCGTAGAGCGTCGAACCCCAGTTTGGCCACAGGTTGAAGAACGTCATCATCGGAACAATGGCGATGGAAGCGCTCAACAAGATTCCCCAAGGCGGACCAAACGTAACGCCGGCCGCTTGTCCGAGAGCAATCGTTTCGGCATAATAATCGGCCGGCACCTGACCGTAGAGCGCCGGAATGCTCGCATTCAAGGCCTGGATGAAGGTCTGGCGATCGTTGACCAGCAAGATCCCAAACACGATCAAAAGACCCACCATGCCCATATAGAAACAGGCCTTCTGAACCCGCGCATACCACTTCATGCCGATGGCAATGTAAATGAACACGATTACGCACACCAGCAACATGCTGACCAAGGGTCCCCATGGATAGGTGGTGAACCAAATCGCCAATTCCGGAGATCCCAGCAGCGCAGCCATCGGTGTAAGAAACTCGTAGGCCAGCATCTGACCATAGAGCGGCACCCACAGCCACAAAATGAACCACCAGCCGGTGACGCTAAGCAAGAAGCCGATTCCCCGCCCTAAGATACGGCTCTGCCACACATAGTCGCCGCCGGCGCGCGGCATGGCTGAGATCAAACTGGCATAGACGATGACTTCAAAGACGGTGAAGATCGCTCCTACGACAACTGCTGTAGCCAAGCTGCCTTCAAAGTACCAGCAGTAGGAGAAGATAAACAGGCCCAGCGTCACCAGGTTGATCGAGAAGGTGGCGTAGATGAACGCATCAAACACCGACCAAGCCCGCACTAGACCGCTGGCTCGACGGACAAACAGGCTAACCTCGCTCATCGCTCTCTCCTTTCAAAGGGATTTTTCGGACAATCGGCAATGGCCAAGCCCGCCGAAACTCCACCAACGCCAGAGAAAGTTGTGTTCGCCCAAAATCTCCTCTCCAAAGCTGGAAAAGGAACAGCTTAGGGACTATCCGGTCGTCAAAATATAGTTGCCAACCTTGTTCGGCTTGAGCTCCACAATTGCCCCGTGCAACACGCCCTGCTCATACATGCTGCCCGGGTTGATACACAAAGTCCTCTTATACTTGCGTGTGCCCTTCCCTTCATGGATGTGTCCATGCAGGCCAAGCAAGGGCTGGTACTTCTCGATCACCTGCAAAACCGATTTGCTGCCCACCGGCACCAACGAGCGGCCGGCATATGCCGGGCGAAGATCGTGCGTCAATTCAGGGGCCTCATCCAAGCCACTGCCGTAGGGTGGAGCGTGCAGATTGAACACCGCATTGGCCGGATTGCGCGCCTTAGCGAGGATGGCTTCGATCCGTTGCAGCAGAGCCTCCTCAGATTCTTCGCGGTGAGTTCTCCAGGGAGTAGGATTGGTCCAACCCGAACTGATCATTTCGTGATGTTCGTCCAGTTCAATAACTTGCCCCTCTACACTGCGCACCGTTTTGGACGCCGCGATCAGCGGGTCGATCTCAAACACATCATCGTTTCCAGGACACACATAACAACGGATGCCCGTCCCTTGAAGCCGCGAGTCGGCGTACTCCATCCAGCGCTGCATGGTCGCCACTACCTGTTCTAAGAACAGCTGCTCCTGCCGGCCAAGCGTCGAAGCGATCTCCTGCACCTCGTCGGGCGTGGTCACATACGGATAATACCCGCGATTGCGAATTGTGGAAACCATTCGATCCACATCCTCTTGACTCTCGAGGAGCGTCTCCTGATCGAGCAGCGTAACTTTGTACTTCCCCCCTCCCTGAGCGATGATCGGAACAACCGCCTTGCCGGTCATGTCACCGCCCAAGATAAGCACGTCCACTTCATAAAACTTCGCAGCGCTGATGAACTTCTTCCAACAAATCTCTGAACCATGAACGTCGGTAGCAAAAAAGAGTTTCATTAGGCTTCCTCGCAGTTGATTCGGCGTAACACCGGTTCTCAAAAAGACGGTTCTCTGCTCTCTAAGCAATCGGCTCCAAGGCTCCCGCAACCAGATTCGGAAACTCAGCCCGGATCCTGACCTCGATCTCCTCGGAAAACACCACAGCGCTCGGCCGGGAAAGGATCTCTCGAACGCGCTGCATCGCTCGGGTCTGGGTATCGAGGGCGCCCTTCTTCTCCCAGTTAGGACGCGCCTCCCGATCCGATAACTTGGTCAGGAAGGCTTCAGTCTTCATGCGTTTGGTCGTATGAGGATGCATCAGGAAAGAGCCGCCTGGACCTACGCTTGCGATCACCTCAATCGCCAGCTCTTCCTCAGTGAAATGAATGCCGCGATGCAAGCGCTTGAGCATTTGGAAGATCTCATCGTCGATCATGGCTTTGGCAAAATCAAACGCTTTCAGCGCATCCAACAGGCCGCCAGTGTTGAACATATCCATCCCCCCCAACAGACCGGCTACTACCGCCATTCCCGTCTCGTAGCCAGACTGCGCATCGTTTACTTTGGAATTGGTCAAACCAATATAACCGCCGCTGGGAAGATTATAGAAACGCGCCATTTGAGCAAACGCCATGTGCAACATGGCACACTCAATGCCGCCAGAAGCATAGGCGCCGCTGCGCATATCGGCTACGGTCGGCAGCGAGGCATAAATCGTCGGCGTCCCCTCACGGCACATTTGCATCAGCACGGCTGCGGCCAAAAACTCGGCGTTGCCCTGAACCAGCGTGCCGGCCATGGACATCGGCGAAGTCAACCCAGCATTGGGCACGATGCTCGGGTAGACCGGCAGCCCTCTCTCGCTAAAGAAGATGATCGCTTCGGTGGAGAGATGATCCATGGTCAACGGCGAGACCACTGGACAGTAATGATGGGTGACAAATGGTCTCTCCATGTAGGCGGCCTCGCCGCCAGCGATCGTGTAGAGCAAACGCAGAATAGCCTGAGCATCCTCCATATCTTTCGTGGTGACGCGGATCGGCTTCACGCAGTATTTCAACGCTGGATACAGCCTCGCCAGGGTAAACTGCCCCTCGGGAGCGTCATCGGCCAGGGTGGAGATAGAAAAGACGTCGTAGGCCGGCAACTCGTTGATCAGATGGGCGATGCGAGCGATGTCGTCGGAGCGTGCTCGTCGCTCCTGGCCGGTGACCGGATCGATTAAGTCGGGCGCCGAACTCCCCGTCACCAGGATCGGCCGATCGTCCGGAAGGGTTCGATCGAACTTGGGATCCCGCCCTCGAAAGGTGAACTTCGGCGGGAGCATGGCCCGATATGTCTCCACCACATTGGGTGGAAAGTTGACGATCTGCGTCTCCGAGTCCACTCGACAGCCGTGACGCGCAAAGATTGCCCGCGCCCGTTCGTTGCGCACCAACAAGCCTACTTCGGCCAGGACCTGCAACGAGGCCTCATGAACGCGCTGTACCTGCTCCGGGGTCAGAAGAGTGGCAAATTTCATTGGAGATAGTCTCATTTCTGCTTGGTCGCCGGTTTACAACCAGTGTGATTGAGCGGCTTGATCGAATCAGCAGCCTGACGAACGAGCTTTTTGCCGTGACGCAAAATAACCTTCTGTTGTACGCTAATAGCTTTTTTTAGGTGATGGAAGCGATTATCTCGAAAGAAGAGATATTCCACGCGTAGGCGCTGAGCCAATGCCTCGATCTCTTCCAAGGGAAACATCTCCAAGCCGGCCCGGGTCACCTTGAGCGAGGCAGCCGCCGTAGCAAACCGTGCCGAGCGTTCTATATCCCAGCCATGCAAATAACCGTAAATGAAGCCAGCCGAGAAAGTCGCTCCTGCGCCACAGGAATCCACCACCTTCATCCTCGGCGCAAACACGCGCACCACCTGTTCGCCTTGGGCCACCAAACACCCCTCAGCAGCCATGGTGATCAGAGCCGTTGGAATGCCGGCGTTCAAAATCTTGCGGGCCGTGTTCAACAAGGCGCGATTCTTCCCAAGTTGGGCCGGATCGGTCACTGCTTGACAGATTGTAGTATATTGTGCGTAGCGCTTCAATAGTTTCTCGTCCTTGTGGCCAAATTCCAGGTTCAAAAACACCGGAACACCGAGGCGTTTGGCTTCTGCCATGGCGCGGGTGATATGGTCCTCGCCATCATACCAGTCCACATAGAGCACACGCGCGCCCTGGATCAAGGACAGATCGGCCGTATCCAAAGTAGCCAACATCTCCGGCGTTCGCTGCCAGAAGTAAGTGCGCGCTCCTTGGCGGTCCGAAATATCCACCTCGAGCGGCGTCGCGTAGGCCGTAGTGAACCGAACCTCCCCTTCGACCCCCAGGCGTTTCATCAACAGCGCCAAAGCGTGGCCTCGAGGATCATCCCCGACCGCCGTTCCGATCATGCCGGCCTTTACCCCCCATTGACTCAAACAGCCCGCTACGATCGCCGCGTCATCGAAAATGAATTCTTTGACATCTTTGACCATCGCGCCTGTATTGCGCGACGGCAAGCGATCCACGGTCATGATCGCAACCGAGGTGAGCATGCCAAAGCCAACATAGTCAACTGTCATTGGATCTCATCATCACACAGAGTCAAAACATTGCCAGAAATATGCTGCGGAGGGCCAGCCTCCACATACGCCGCATCTGTCTAACCGACCGCATCGTTCATCTCTTGCAGATACCAGCGCAAGAAACGATCCAGGTTGTATTCCTTATAGACCGAAAGCGGACCGGGCACGTAGGCACTGGAATTCACACCTTTTTGCTGATTCTCGCAGATCGCCCAGTCTTGCTCGGCGGTCAACTGCCAGAAGGGAAGCAATTTCTCCAGTTCATAATCTCGGCCCTCCTCGGCCTTTTCATCCACCAACCAGTACATGCGAATGGCTGTTCGATACAGGCCGTTGGGCGTCAACCGCACCGAGACGGCATGATCACAACTGGCATGCATCCAAAAATTGGGCAAGGTGCGCACGCGCAACGTGCCCACCTCGGGATCGGCATACTCGCCCATCAACGGCGCAACCTGCTTTCCATCCATGGTCTCGCTCACATATCCTTCCACCAAGGGGGTCCGGTTGATGCTCCACCAAATGCGATTCTCTGGATCGGGAAATGGAGTCATCCCTGTTTCCGAGCGCAGGAAAACACCCTGTTCGGCCAGCTTGACTTCTAGCCGTTCGGTCACCCGTCTCAATTCGTCAGCGATGCGTGGGATGGTATCGTCGGCATTGTAGTGATCGAAATTGGCCTTGATATACTGAGGATGGTTCACATTGCAGTGATAGCATTCACGGTTGTTTTCCCACACCAATTTCCAATTGGCGTGGACGTCGTAATCGAGGATCTTCGCCACTTTGGCGCGCGTCAATCCCTGAGGGCGCAGCAGTGGCGCCATGTCGCGATAGGCGGCGTCGAAGTCAAGGGGATCGCTCGTCAAGCTGATCCAGATCAACCCTTCCACTTCACGAGCATGAGCGCGTAGCAGGCCGTATTGCGATTTGTCCACATCATCCTGCATGCCGCGCATTAGGAGCAACTTGCCATCCCGACCGTATGTCCACTGATGATAGGGGCAAACAAAGCGCTTCACCCGACCCTGGGCCTCCTCGCAGAGGATCGAGCCACGATGTCGGCATACGTTGTGAAAGGCATGCACTTGGCCATTGTCGTCCCGCACGATAATCAGCGAATCCCCGTCGATCTCGTACAGGAAGTAATCACCGGGTTCGGGGATTTGGCAAGAGTGGCCGGCGAACAACCAGCCCTGCCTCCAAATATATTCCATCTCGGCGCGGTACAACAACGGATCGTGATAGAACGGCCGAGGCAACCCAAAGTTGGGTTGGCGAGACTGCAACAATCCCTTGAGAGCATTCATTTCAGATACGGAAAGCGTTAACATAGCACACTCCTTTGACACTCCTTTGGCGAACGTTCCTGATAAATCTGATAAATCAGAGAGAGCTGTCTCTCTCAACAAACCGCTTTCATCGGTGCGCAGCTTCAGGCGCGCAACCGCTCCCCTTTGGGATCAAACAAGACCGTGGGGGTGACCACCACCGCTTGTCGTCCCTCAATCAGATCCGCTTCGAACCGTTGACCCACTCGGGCCAGCTCGATCGGCAGGTAGGCATACAAAATGTTTTTGCCCACCGTGTATCCCCAACCGCCGCTGCGAACGCGTGAGATCACCTCTCCCCGATGATAAATCGCCTCGCCGCCATAAATTTGGGTGAAATCCTCGCGCTCCACCACCAAGGTGCATAACTTACGGCCAATCCCTTCGGTCTTCTGACAAAGCAGCGCCGCCTTGCCGATAAAGTCCGTCTTGTTCAAATCCACGCAGAATCCCAGGCCGGCCTCGTAGGGCGTCTCCAGTTGAGTCATATCCACGCTGTAGTAGCGGTATCCCTTCTCTAAGCGCAGCGAGTCCAACGCCTTGTAACCACCGACTTCGATCCCCACCTCCTGGCCGGCCTCCATCAGCAGATCCCACACCATGGTGGCACGATGGGCTGGGACGTACAATTCCCATCCCAGCTCGCCGGCATAACTCAGCCGCTGAGCATAGACCCGCACCCCGTTGATCTCGATCGGGCGAGTCAGCATGTAAGGATGGGCTTGGTTGGAGAGATCATCGGCGCTGATCTTGCTCAACACCTGACGAGCACACGGCCCCCACAGCGCCAAACAGGCCCACTCTTCGCTAATATCGCGCAGGAAGACCTCGCCATCGGCCAGATCGGCATGCATCTCGAGCCAGGCTTTATCGTTCCCGACGAACGCCGAGCCGGTGATCACCCAAAAGCGGTCTGGGCCGAGACGGGTGACGGTGAGATCGGCTTCGATACCCCCATTCAGGTTCAGGAACTGAGTGTACGTCGCCTTGCCAATCGGCGTGTTCATCTCGCTGTCGGCCAGCCGATTCAACAAAGACAACGCTCCGGGCCCGACAACTTCGATCTTGCCAAACGGCGTGAGATCAAAGAGCGTCACCCGTTCCCGAGTCGCTCGATGCTCCTGACCGACTCGCTCAAAGAACAGCGGCTTGATCCAACCACCCCACTGACGTTGATCCTCGCCCATACGTCGCCAGGGTTTTCCCGGCTCAAAGTAATTCACCCGCTCCCAGCCGAACTTCTCGCCGAATACGGCGCCCATTTCCTGCAAGCGATGGTGGAGCGGGCTAATCCGCCGAGGGCGCGCCCACTCATACTCGTCGTGTGGGAAACGCAGGCGATAGTAGTACTTGACGCATTCGCGCGTACGTTCGGCAGCATAGGAAGGATCGGCGTAGTAATGGCCGAAGCGGGTTGCTTTATAGGCGTACACATCGGTCGTGGGTTGGCCGCCGAGGATCCACTCGGCTATTAGCTTGCCCACGCCGCCGGCCCCGCCGAAGCCGTGGAGCGAGAAGCCGGCCGCCATCCAGAAACCGCGCACGCCGGCCATCGGCCCCAATAGGGGCTGACAGTCGGGGGTATAGGCGCCCGGATGGCAGATCAGGCGAATGATCCCGGCCCGTTCCAAGAAAGGAATGCGTCGGATGGCGCCTTCGAGCAACGGCTCAAAGCGCTCCATATCCGGGGGCAGCGAGGCGTTTCCGTGCTCCCACGGCGCGCCGTCGATCCAGCGCGCTCGAGGGTTAAGTTCATAACCTCCGATGATCAGGCCGCCGTGTTCGGGTCGCATATAGACCAAATTCTCCGGATCGCGCAGGCAAGGCGTATCGGCGTCGAATTCATGGCCCGGCACCGCTTGCAGGGCGACATGTTGGTGATCTACCGGCGTGGTGGGGATATGACGGCCGGCCATAGCCGCTACCCGCGGCGCCCACATGCCGGCGGCATTCACCACCATCTCGCAGCGGATTGTTCCCTTCTCGGTCACCACCTCACGCACCTCCCCCTTCGGTGAAAGTCGGATACCTGTCAGGCGCGTGTTGGTATACACTGCTACGCCCAGCGATTTCGCCAAGTGGACGATGGTGGTCGTTGTAATGTACGGATCGAGATAGCCATCCCGAGGCAGATAGATCGCCCCATACAAACCCTTCTTGCTGATCTGGGGTAGGATACGCGCCGCCTCGTCCGGCCCGATCACCTCGCACTCCAGCCCCAAGGCTTTGGCGCGGCTCACACTTCGCTGCAGCTCCAACAACGACTCGCGGCTGGAAGCCAAGCGCAAACTGCCCACATGGCGAAACAATCCCAACTCGCTGTACAGATCCACGCTGTACATGCGAAACTTTAGCATCGCTTGCGAGGTTGCAAACTGGGTCACCAAGCCGGCCGCATGAGATGACTCGCCGCTGGCGATCTCTCCCTTCTCCAACAAGACGACATCCGTCTGCCCCATCTTGGCCAGATGATAGGCGATCTGAGCGCCAACAATGCCTCCACCGATGATGACAATTTGCGCCTGGGTTTTCATGGGCTCCTTTGTAATGCCGGCATAGCCATCCGAACATTGACCGAATGCGCAGACAATTCTTCGCTGGCGATCGAATCGAACTTGTCATCCGTCACCAGCACATCGATCTCATCCACCGTTGCCACCTGGAAATTCGAGACCACACCCCATTTACTATGATCGGCTACCACGATAATCTCCCCCTTGGTGCGCTCGATCATCGTACGAACCACTTCCGCCTCAGCGTTGGTCGGCACCGTGCAACCGTGTTTGAGGCTGATCCCATCCACACCGATAATGGCTTTATCGGCATAGACTTGCCGAACGTTTTCAATCGCAAAACGTCCAGCGGAGGACTTTGAAACTGGTTGATACTCTCCGCCTAACACATACAACTCACATCCCCCGTTCCCGCTCTCCAGCACGGCCCGCAAGTTGTTGGTGAACACCACAATGCCGGCGTTGGGACGAATATGGTACAACACTTGAGCTGTGGTTGTACCACTGTTGATAAACACAATATCGCCATCTTCGATCAACGAAGCCGCTAAGGCGCCAATCGCCCGCTTCTCCTCCGGATGTCGTTGCAAACGTTGGAGATATTCCGGTTCGGTGATCAAACGCTGATTGAGGATCGCTCCCCCGCGGGTGCGCTCCAACACCCCTTCAGCTTCCAGCCATTCCAGGTCGCGGCGGACGGTCGCCTCCGACGCATTCAACAAAGCGCACAACTCGTCAATGCGAGCGATGCGGTGAATGGCCAGATATTCTTGGATTCGCTCTCGCCGCTGGGCTGGAATAAGCGATCGGCTCATTCAACCATCTGCTCAAACTTGAAAAGAATTGATGTTTTCTGGTGGATATTATAGGCGAATATGAAAAAAATTGCAAGCTTTTGAGTTTTTTATTATAATGCCCTTGCCGACGTGCATCATGCCCTCTCAGACACCCCGGCATTCCCAGCGATGGTCTCGATCTCAGCGCGCCGTTGGCACACCTGGCGGTATCCTAATGAGGAGGACGGCGGATGGCACAAACGACGATCGGAATGGGCCGGCAAAGCCAGGCCGAACGCGAAAAATTCGAACAAGAACTACAACGCATCCTAAAAGCCAGCGAAGAGGCCGGCATTCTGCTACGGGTGATCGGCTCGCTGGCTTTTCAAATGCACTGTCCCAGCTACGGCTATCTCCAAGCCGCACTAGGACGGGCGTACACCGATATTGACTTTGCCGCGTATAGCCGTCAGTCCAAGCCCATTCAAGAAATAATGACGGCCTTAGGATATCGCGAGAACCGCGAGGTGTTTATCGTCTCCGAAGGCAGCCGGGCCATCTTCGACAACCCTCAAACCGGCCTGCACGTGGACATCTTCTACGAAAAGCTCGACTTCTGCCACACCATCTGGTGGAAAGACCGGCTCGAAGTGGATTCGCTGACCATTCCACTGGCCGAACTCCTGCTCGAAAAAATGCAGATCGTCCAAATCAACGAGAAAGACATCATCGACACGATCATGCTCCTGCTTGAACATTCCCTCGGCGATACAGATCACGAGACCATCAACATTCAACGCGTGGCTGCGCTGTGTGCGGCCGACTGGGGCCTGTGGCGCACCACGACCATGAATCTGGAAAAGGTCCGTCAGATGGCACACACCTATCCCCAATTGACCGACGAACAAAAAGCCCGAGTTGAACAACAGGTACGGGAATGCCTGGCCCGCATCGAACGTGAACCGAAACCCCTGGCCTGGAGGCTGCGCGCTCGCGTCGGCGATCGGGTCAAGTGGTACAAAGACGTGGATGAAGTCGGATAAGGAGAACTGCTATGACCCAACTCGTTCGTGACCTGATGCACCGCGGTTTGATCACCTGCCCGCCGCACACCCGACTCGGCGAGGTGGCCGTGCTCCTCAACCAACACCACATCCACGCCCTGATCGTAACCGACCGCAGCGGCGCCCCGCTGGGCATCATCACCGACTTCGACCTGCTGGCCGGCGAATGGCTCTCTGCCACCCCTGAGAGCTTGACCGTGATGCGACGATTGACCGCGGCCGACCTGATGTCCTCGCCCATCGAATCAGTGGAGGCTGATCTTCCCCTTTCCGAGGCCGTGCACAACCTGCTCGAAAAAGAGATCAGCCGGCTGATGGTCACGGAGAACGGTCAGCCGGTTGGGGTCATTTCGATCTCCGACTTTGTGGCCAGCTTGGCGCGCCGCATTCCACCCAAGCGGGATACGGTGGGCGATGTGATGTCCGATGCGATGTTGGTCTGCCGCGATAAAACGCCGATCTACTCGGCGGCGCAAGCCATGACCGAGGCCGGCTATCGCTCGGTGTTGGTGGTTAATGAAAGGGGCACAGCCATTGGGATTGTCAGCGGGCGTAGCCTGTTGCCGTTCATCGAAAGTGGTCTGGATGAACATCTGACCGTGAGAGACGTGATGCATACCCCGATCACGATTGACATCAACGCCAGTCTGCGCGAGGCCGCTGACAAGATGATCCACCACCACCATCACCGCCTGGTGGTGGTGGACGATGCCAACCCGGAAAACTTTCCGCTAGGAATCATCTCCACATTTGACATTGTGGCAGCCATGGCACGGCCCGGCTCTGTTTGGCAAGAAGAACCCTAGCCTGCAACCGTTTCTGCGTTGACACCCTTCAAGGAGCATCTATGACAGACCTTCCCAAACATGCGCAAGCCGTGATCATCGGCGGCGGCGTAGGGGGATGTAGCATTGCCTATCACCTGGCCAAAATGGGTTGGAAGGACATCGTCCTGGTCGAGCGCCATGAGCTTACTGCCGGCTCCACCTGGCACTCGGCCGGCCTGGTGGGTCAGCTGCGCTCCGATGCCAACTTGACGCGCATGATGCACTACAGCACTGACTTGTATCGTCGCCTCAAAGACGAAACTGGCGTGGACACCGGCTGGCACGAAGTCGGCGGCATCCGTTTGGCTTCTTCAGCCGAACGAGTAGAAGAGCTCAAGCGCTTGGTGGGCATGGCCCGCTCGTTTGGCGTGCCGATGGAGCTGATCTCACCCAGACAAGCCCAGGAACTGTTCCCGCTGATGGACATCAAGGGAGTCCTGGCGGCCGCCTATACCCCAAACGATGGGGTCATCGATCCCACCGGCTTGACCAACGCCCTGGCGGCCGGCGCCAAGAAATATGGCGCACAAATCTTGACCGGCGTGAACGTGGAAGCGATTCGGGTCAGGAACGGTCGAGTTCGCGAGGTGGTCACCGAGCGAGGGGTGATCCAGAGCGAGGTGGTGGTCAACGCCGCTGGGATGTGGGGACGCGAGGTCGGCTTGATGGTGGGGCTTAAGTTGCCTGTGGTCCCCATGGCCCACTTGTACCTCCTGACCAAGCCCATTCCGGGAATCACCTCCAAATTGCCTACCCTGCGCGATCCCGATCTATTGGTCTATTGGCGGGAAGAAGTCGGTGGGTTAGTTACTGGCGGTTATGAGCGTCAGCCGGCGCCCTTCGGCCTGAACGGCATCCCGCGCGATTTCAAGTACCAGCTCTTGGCGCCCGATTGGGAGCGCTTCACCCCACTGATGGAAAACTCCATCCGACGCGTGCCGGCGATCGAAACCGCCGAGATCGTCAAGCTGATCAACGGCCCAGAAGGCTTCACCCCCGACGGAGAATTCCTGCTCGGCCCCACGTCCGTGAAGGGCTTTTGGGTAGCCTGTGCGTTCTGCGCCCATGGCCTGGCCGGCGCAGGCGGGATCGGCAAGGTGATGGCTGAGTGGATCATCGAAGGACAACCGGAATGGGATGTATGGCGTTTGGACGTGCGCCGCTTCGGCCCCAACTACGACAGCTTGGATTACACCCTAGCACGCACCATCGAGACCTATAGCCAATACTACGACATTCACTATCCGGGCGAAGAACGCCTGTCGCGCCGCGGCCAGCGCCTCTCCCCCACCTATTTCCGTCTGCGCGAGCTGCGTTGCTCCTTCGGCGAAAAATTTGGCTGGGAACGTCCCAACTGGTTTGCTATCTACGAAGAAAAAGCCTCTCACGGTCACGAACCGCGCGGTTGGGCGCGCCACAACTGGTCGCGCGCCATCGGCCACGAACACCTGATGACCCGCGAACACGCCGGCCTGTTCGACGAAACCTCGTTCAACAAGTTCGACGTGAGCGGACCAGGGGCGCTGAAGTTCCTCAACTACGTATGCGCCAACCAGATCGACGTGCCGATTGGCGCCATCGTCTACACTCAATGCCTGAACAAGCGCGGCGGCATTGAATGCGACTTCACCGTCACCCGGCTGGGCGAACAACACTTCCGCATCATCACTGGCACAGCCTTCGGCCAGCACGATCTCTCCTGGCTCTCGCTACACATGCCCGAAGATGGCTCGGTGACTCTCGAGGACGTCAGTTCGGCCTATGCCTGCATCGGTTTGTGGGGCCCCAAGGCACGCCTGATCCTACAAAAGGTGACGCGAGACGATGTTTCAAACCAAGCCTTCCCGTATATGACTGCCAAATTCATCACGGTCGGCGATGTTCCTGTGCTGGCTTGTCGCGTGACCTATGTGGGGGAATTGGGATGGGAGTTCTACTGCCCGATGGAATATGGCCTGCGCCTATGGGATACGCTGTGGGAAGCTGGCGTTGCGGAGGGCATGGTGGCAGCGGGGTACAAAGCGCTCGATTCGTTGCGGCTGGAGAAGGGCTATCGCTATTGGAGCAGCGAGATCGGCCCCGATTACAACCCCTTCGAAGCCGGCCTGGGCTTTGCCGTGAAGCTCGACAAACCAGACTTTCTCGGCAGGGATGCTCTGCTCAAGATCCAAGAAAACGGCCTGAAGCGCAAACTGGCTTGTCTACGCCTGGCCGATGATCGCGCCATCGCCCTGGGCAAGGAACCGATCTGGGCCGGCGATCATGTCGTCGGTTGGGTGGCTTCGGGCGGCTATGGGTATTCGATCAAGATGAGCATCGCCTACGCCTATCTCCCTATCGAATACACACGCCCAGGGATGAAGTTATCGGTTGAGTTTTTCGGGGAGCAAATCGAGGCCGAAGTGGTCTCCTCCCCGTTGTGGGATCCGAAGGGAGAGCGGATCCGAGCCTAACCATCCATCCGTCTATTGTCTTGAAAGGAGTCTGCCATGTCTATTGTCAATGCTAAAGAGATCATGATCGAAGCTGCCAAGAACGGCTATGCGATCGGCGCATTTAACATCACCGACCTGGTCCAGTTTGAAGCAGTGATCGATGCGGCGATTGAGAAACGATCCCCTGTAATCGTTCAGACCTCGGTGAAGCCTTCAAAATTCTTGGGGCGGCATGTGCTGGTAGCCATCTACCGAACGTTGGCTGAGTCGGCGCCAGTGCCGGTCTGCTTGCACCTCGATCACTGCACCGAGGTGGACTATTGCAAGCAATGCGCCGACGCCGGTTACACTAACATCATGATTGACGCTTCAAAGCTGCCTTTCGAGGAGAACATCCGCGTCACCAAGGAAGTGGTGGATTATTGCCACTCAGTGGGCAACATCTCGGTCGAGGGCGAACTGGGGACGATCGGCGGCGTCGAAGACGACATCAAGGTCGGAGATGAAGAATCACGCCTGGCCAATCCTCAACAGGCTGTGGAGTTCGTGGAACGCACCGGCGTGGACATCTTTGCCCCGGCGATCGGCACGGCGCACGGCGTCTACAAGACCAAAAACCCGCGCGTGGATTTTGAGCGCCTGGCCACCATCAATCGCTTGCTGAACGGCAACGGCATTCGGACCCCGCTGGTGGTTCACGGCGGCACCGGCTTGCCGGAGGACTACATCAAACGTCTCATCGAGGCCGGCGGAGCTAAGTTCAACGTCTCCACCGAGCTGAAGCACACCCTGATCGACACCAAGTACGAATACATCACCGCTCATCGCGACGAATACGACCCAGGCAAGATCGACTCTGCCGTCCGTGATGCCATTCGCAAGGTGGTGATGCATTGGATCGACATGCTCGGCTCGGCCGGCAAGGCATAACCGCCTCTCTTGCATCTCAGGTATCGGGAGCATATCAATGACCAAACCTATCGAAGAGTACTTTGCACCCTGGATTCGGGGCATCCCAATGTACGTCTCAGATCACATCGAACTGGCATGGCGCCAGCCCGAACTCCACCGCATGATGTCCAACGAGAACCCGCTGCCTCCCTCCGAGAAGGTCATGCAGGCGATCCTGAAATATGGCAAGATGGCCAATCGCTACCCCGATCAAGGGCTGGTGGTGCGTAGCAAAATCGCCGAGATCAACGGCCTGGACGGCCCGGAAAATGTGATGATCGGAAACGGCTCGAGCGAGGTGTATGATAATATCTTCCGAATGTTCATTATCCCCCAGCAGGATGAGATCATTCAGCATACCCCGTGCTTTGCCATTTACCAGTTGCGGGGCCGGCTGCTGGGCGCCAAGATGGTGGACGTGCCGATGATCTACAAGGACAACTACCTGCACTTCGACCCCGACGGCATTTTGAACGCCATCACCGAACGCACCAAGATCATCGTGATTGCCAACCCGAATAACCCCACTGGAAACTTCATGGCACCCGAGCATTTCGTCCGCATTGCCGAGACGGGGATCCCCTTTGTGATCGATGAGGCCTATGTCGAATATGCCGGCCTACAAATGTCCCAGGTCCCTCTGATCAGAAAATACAAAAACGTGATCATCACTCGCACCCTGTCAAAGGCCTACGGCCTGGCCGGCCTGCGCTTCGGCTACGCCCTCGGCCACAAAGACGTCATCGCCCAGATCTCAGCGGCCCTTCTCCCTTGGAATGTCGGAACGATCCCGATGTGGGTCGCCCTGGCCGCCCTGGAGGATCAAGACGCCCTGGCCGAACGTGTCCGCTTCAACAACGAAGAAGTAGACTACATCACCGAAGCCCTGAGCGACATCCCCGGCCTGGTGGTTTTCCCCTCCAAAGCCAACTATATCCTGTTTGACTGTGGCCCCACCGGCCACACCAACAAGGAGGTATTGGAGTTCGCCCTGAGTCGTGGCATTATCCTGCGCGGCGAGAGCAAGAAGTATGGGAGCGATGGTTGGTTCCGCGTCACCATCGGCACCCGTGAGGAGAATCGCCTGTTCGTCAAGACAATTCGCGAGTTCTTCGGCACGAAAGACTGACCCTGTGGAGAAGAGCAAAGGTCTCTCCTTCCTGGGCCGGCCCCTCTGCCCAGTCCGATGGAGGTAACGATGTCCAAAATCAAAGCTGTACTTTTCGATCAGGACGGCGTGATCATCGACACTGAGCGCGATGGTCACCGTGTCTCATTCAACCTGATGTTCAAAGAATTTGGCTTCACTGACGAGTGGGACGTGGACTACTACCACGAACTGCTGCAAATTGCCGGCGGCAAAGAGCGCATGAAACACCATTGGAAGACCCGAGGCTTCTCTCGGCCCTTCACTGAGGAAGAGATTGACGCTCTCATCCCCCAAATGCATAAGCGCAAAACAGCTATCTTTGTGGAACTGATCGAGTCCGGGAGTCTCCCTTTGCGGCCGGGTATTCGCCGGTTCATGAAAGAAGCCATGGAAGCAGGGCTGAAAATAGGTGTATGCACCACCTCCAACGAACAGGCTGCAAAAGCCATCACCGAAAAGATTCTGGCCGACATTCGCTTCGATATTGTGCTGGCCGGCGACGTGGTGAGCAAGAAAAAACCCGACCCAGAAATCTACAACCTAGCCCTTGCCCGTCTCGGCCTGAGCCCTGATGAAGCTTTCGTTGTGGAAGATTCACGCAACGGTGTGCTGGCCGCCAAAGCCGCCGGCCTGAAGACCTTGGTGACCACCAACTATTACACAGAGAAGGAGGACGTCAGCGGCGCTGACATTATTGTCACCTGCCTAGGCGACCCAGAAGGCGAGAAAGCCATCTTGCGCCAGGGCGAATTACCGGGCTTTGACGGCGTCGTTCACGCGAGCCAAGTGTTAGAAGTCTTCGGCAAGTAACCGCCCCACACATTCCAGGTCATCGAAGGCCAAACGTTGAGGCTTGCCGACGGTTGGCCTTCGATCAGAATAACAAGGCCCGTTGCAACAGCCAGTACGTGCTGGCGGCGATCAGGGCCGTGGCTGGAATCGTCAGAAACCAGGCAATTGCGATCTCCTGGGCCACCCCCCAGCGAATCTTATTCACCCGTTCGGCCGCACCCACGCCTATGATCGAAGAACTTACCACCTGAGTGGTGCTCACCGGTCCCCCCACCACAGAGGCCCCTACGATCACGACAGCCGAAGCCAGTTGCGAAGTAAAACCATCCACCGGCCGAATCTTGAAAAATTTATATCCCAAGGTGCGGATCAAACGCCACCCCCCCAAGGCCGTTCCCAACCCCATCATTGAAGCACAACTCAGAATCACCCAAAACGGCACGTAGAAGGTTGGCAAGTAGTTGCCGATCACCAGGGCCAGGGTGATAATGCCCATGGTCTTCTGAGCGTCATTCGTGCCATGGCTAAGCGAGAGCGCCGAAGCGGTCAACAACTGGCAGCGTCGAAACAGAGAATTCACGCGCGGGGTGGCTTTCCAGCACAGCAAGAGCGTGATGCGCAACACTACGTATCCCACCACAAACCCCAAAATCGGGGACGCGAATAAAGCGATCAACACCTTCTCCAAGCCGCTGATCCGGATCGCTCCCCAGCCGGCGCCCATCACCACAGCCCCTAAAAATCCCCCAATCAGGGTATGCGAGGAGCTGCTTGGAATGCCCAGATACCAGGTCAGCAAATTCCAACTGATGGCGCCTATTAGCGCCGCCAGAACCACCGCAACGTCAATCGCCTGAGCAGACACAATCTCCTCGCCGATGGTCTTCGCAACCGCCATCCCAAAGAGAAAGGGGCCGGCCAAATTGGCCAGAGCAGCCACGCTCAGCGCAGAGCGCGGCGCAAAGGCCTGCGAAGAGATCATCGTAGCCACGACATTGCTGGAATCGTGCATGCCGTTCAAGAAATTGAACAACAGCGCCAAGACAATCACAATCAGCGTCAACGGGTCCATTCTTGACCTATCACGTGCTCTTCACCACGATATTGGCGATGATATTGGCGGCCTCATCCCCCCGATCGGCGGCATTGCTCAAATGACGATAGACCTCGCGCAGTTTCAACATTCGAACCACCTGTTGAAGATCGTGCACATGACTAAACAAATCGGCCAGGGCTTCGCGATACACCCCTTCCACGCGATTTTCTAGCGCTTTTGCCCGTTGCGCATGCTCAGCAGCCACATTGGGATGACGTTCCAGGCGATCCACCGCCATCAACAGTTCATAGGCTGCATCTCGCAGCAAAGTGGCCATGCGTTGCATGTAAACGGTCGGCTCAACGTTGAGAATTTCCATTTCACTCACCGTGGTATAGGCATAGTCCACCACATCATCAATGCTGCGAGAAAGGGCAAACAAATCCTCGCGATCAAAAGGCGTGACAAAGGTACGGTTCAGCTCATCGATAAAAATACGACGCACTTCGTCGGCTTCTTTCTCCTTGCGAGTTACCTGCTCCGAAGCAGACTGATCATACGTTGCCAAATAGCGGCACAATGCATCCATGCCTTCTAAGGTGAGCGTTGCTTGCTCATGCAGCAATTCAATGAACTTATTATGACGTTTCTTCAGCCAAGACGGCATAGCCAGCTCCTTGAAGGGGTGCAACGGATTGTACACCAACCTAACGATAATGTTAAGGATGAATTCGATCGAACTACGTATAATCTTAAACGTGACGTTGGACTTCTTTGCAGCCATCCGAGCAGGCAATCGTCAAAAGGTCGAGCAACTGCTGCTGCTCGACCCGAGTCTGGTTCATGCCCGCGAGCGCGGCCTTACGCCGGTTTTGGTGGCCGCCTACCACTTTCACATGGATCTGGCTAACTTCCTGGCCGATAAAACGGTGGTGCTCAACATCTTCGAGGCCGCCGCCACCGGCCGCATCACCCACCTAGCTCGCATCCTGGCGCGCACCCCAGACCTGGTCAACACCTTCTCAGAAGATGGCCTTCATCCCCTGGCGCTGGCTTGTTTCTACGGACACGTTGATGCCGCCCTTTACTTGATTCGGGCCGGCGCATCGCTCAATGCACCGACTAACAACGCGTGGCAAGCCACAGCACTTCATTTAGCGACCATGAACCGGCATGCTGAGATCGTCAGGTTGCTGCTCGAGCACGGCGCCAATCCTAATGTCCGTCAACGCGGCGGCCTCACGCCCCTCCACCTTGCGGCCGCCAACAACGATGTCCAAATCATTCAAATGCTGATCCTCGGCGGGGCAGACCTACACATCCGATCCAACGACGGCAAACTGCCGGTAACTCTTGCGCGCGAGTTGGGCAATGAGCAGGCGATGGATCTCCTGCAGCGCGAAATCACCAAACGCTTGCGAATTGGCACCGGCAAGTAAGCACATCGTCGGCGCAGCACTTATTCAGCGTGGATCTACCTGAGCGATGGGGAGGATAACCTTAAAAACTCCGTTTTGCCTTACAATCATGTAGAGTAAAGGATTAAAATGGTTATATAATATCAACAAACCCAAAAACAATGTAAGGAGGAAATACGATGACTTCACTCATAGCAATTGAAGGAATCGGGGAGGTATACGCCAAAAAATTGGCTCAAGCCGGCATCCGCTCGACGGAGGCATTGCTCGCTCGGGCGGCCACGCGCAAAGACCGCAAAGCCCTTGCTCAAGAAACCGGCATCTCTGAGGAGAAAATTCTCGAATGGGTCAACCGCGCCGATCTATTCCGTGTCCCCGGCATTGGAGAGGAGTACAGCGATCTGCTGGAGAATGCCGGGGTGGACACGGTCGCAGAACTCAGCCGACGCAATGCAGAGAATCTGCACGAGGCGATGGTCAAGGTCAACGCAGAGAAGAATCTCGTCAACCGCATGCCTTCGGTCAAAATGGTCCAAGCCTGGATCCAGGCTGCCAAGTCGCTGCCGCGCCTGGTGGAATACTGAGGCCGGCCCTTCCACAGCTATCACCACTGTCTTTCCGCAAGCCAACAAAGCGCTTCCGGCAACAGCAAGAAGCGCTTTGTTTTTTCTTGGCACGCTGCGTGGCCTATTCTTTGGGGATCCCTATCTGAATCATCCCATCTACAACCCGCACCGGATAGGCCGGAATATCCACCACGGCCGGCATCTGCATCACCCGGCCAGTACGAATATCGAACTCAGCGCCGTGGCGCGGACAGATAATATGATAGCCCTCTATGTCCCCATCTCCTAGGGGGCCATCGTCGTGGGTGCAAATATCGCTAATAGCAAAATATTGGCCGGCAATATTGAACACAACGATTGAACGATCGCCTACGTTTACGAACAATCGCTCTCCATTGGGAAGCTCCAAAACTGGGGCGATATCCACGTAGTCGAGTTGATCGGCAGGATAGGTCGTATAGTTGAACATTGCTTCCTCGATCAAGAAATCGGTGAGGCAACAGCAGGTTCTCGGGATTACTCTACCAGCTCGTCGCCAGCTTCGCCCAGACCATAGGCGCCTGCCTTGAGCGCCTTGAGCGAGAGCAGGGCGCACTTCAGCCGCACTGGGCCAAGCTCAATGCCGAGCATGTCCAAGATGTCCTGTTTCGTCAGGCGCTTGATCTCTTCGAGCGACTTGCCGATGATCGACTCCATGAGCAAATCCGCCGAGGCCTGAGAGATGGCGCAGCCGCGGCCATCAAAGCGAGCGTCGGCTACTCGTCCATCTGAGTCCAGTCGCAGATACACCTCAATGTGATCACCGCATAGAGGGTTGCTGTCGGCAAAGAAAATATCGCACGGCTCGAGCTTTCCCCGATAGGAGGGATTTTTGTAGTGCTCGATGATCAGTTCACGGTAGAGATCATCCATGGAAGATCAGCCAAAGAGTTTTTTGACTTTGTAAATCCCGTCCACCAACAGATCGATCTCCTCGCAGGTATTGTATAAGTAGAACGAAGCGCGCGTGGTGGCCGGAATGCCAAATTTCTCATGCAGCGGCTGCGCACAATGATGCCCAGCGCGCACAGCAATACCCTCCCGATCGAGAATTTGCGCCACATCATGAGGATGGACACCATCCAGGACAAACGCTGCAACTCCACCTCTCTTCTCTGCCGGGGGACCAAAGACGCGCAAGCCGGGGATCTCCTCCAGGCGATCAAGGGCGTAGGCGATCATCTCGCGCTCATGGGCGGCAATCGCCGGCATGCCGATGCCAGACAAATAGTCCACCGCTGCGCCAAAGCCAACGGCCTCGGCGATGGCCGGCGTGCCGGCCTCGAATTTATGAGGCAGGACGTTGGGCCGGAAGGAGCGCAGTTTGACCTCCTTGATCATATCGCCGCCGCCTATGAAGGGAGGCATGGCCTCCAGAAGATGCGCCTTCCCATAAAGCACGCCGATGCCGGTAGGCCCACACATCTTATGCGCCGAGAAGACCAGAAAGTCGGCATCGAGCGCCTGCACATCCACTTGAAGATGAGGCACAGACTGGGCCCCATCCACCAGGGTCACTGCGCCGGCCTGATGCGCCAAACGGATGATCTCCTGGGCTGGGTTAATCGTCCCCAACACGTTCGAGACGTGGGTGAAGGCCACCAACTTTGGCATGCGTTCCAGGAGCGAGCGATAGGCATCTAGATCGAGGAGGCCATCTTCGGTGACGGGGATAAACGCCAACTCCAGACTGCGCTCAGCAGCCAGAATCTGCCACGGCACCAGGTTCGAATGGTGCTCCATCTCGGTGAGCACAACCAGATCGCCGGCCTTGAGTTGCGAACGTCCCCAAGCGTAAACCACGAGGTTGATCGCCTCTGTGGCATTGCGCGTGTAGATCACTTGGCGGGCCGAAGGAGCATTAATGAACCGGGCGATTTTCTCGCGCGCCTGTTCATAAAGCGCTGTCGACTCCTCAGCCAAGGTATGCACGCCGCGGTGAATGTTAGCGTTCGAACGACGATAGAAGTCGTTCATCGCCTCGATCACTGCCAGAGGCTTTTGCGAGGTGGCGGTCGAATCTAAGTAGACCAGCCGGGCACCACTGGCTACCTGACGGGCGAGGATCGGAAAATCGTTGCGGACTACTTGAACATCCAACATCGCACAAAGGGCCTAATCGGACACTAGTAATCGGGGATCTCTGTTTGCTTCTGCTTCTTAGCCGATTTCTTGCTGCTTGCCAGTCGAATGTGCTCCGAATTAATTGGATACCATAGAATGCGATCGGGAACCATCCAGCCGTCAGTCAAGAAGACATTGGAACGGAACTGAACCGCTACCAGTTTGTTATCTACCTGCACCACAATTCCTTTGACCCAGCCACGTACACGTTCACCGTTTTTCTCGTGATCGCAATAGACTTCCACCGCGTCGCCAACCTCAAACAAACACTCTGTCACTGGCGCGCGCATGTAGGAGATTTGGGAGGTCAAGCGCAGATCTCGGATCAATCGTCGCTCAGGAGGAGGGGTTGTGGATTTGGTAGGTTTGTTGTTCATTTTCATGACCCTATCTCTCTCGCAAGGTGGGATAAATAAAGATCAAACGACAGGTGGGTAACATCCTATCACCACAGGGTGAGAAACCCGCCAGAGCTGGGCGTTGATGTATTCCTTTCAAATTGTTCATTATATTACTAACTTGTCTCTTTGCAAACCTTTGCACTTGTGCAAAATTCGAAAGTTTGTCCTTAAGATCTGCTTGAGCGCACTTCAAAAGAGTTAGGCTCATGCTAGCCGAGGGGTGGGTGAGGCCCCCTCCTCCCACACAGGCCAGAGCTCGCCCTGGCCGGCATGAACACACCCCTCTGAGGAGCAGTCTCCTCTCCTTGCCGCTCCATGGCGATGTCTGGCGACATAGGAAGCGCAAAGGGGCATTCCCTCTCGAGGAGAGAGGGAATCCCCTTATCCGTAGAGAAAGCCGAGAATTCTCCACCGCTAACTCATCTTCCGCAAAATGGCCTCCTGGAAACGCTCGCGAACACCTTCAAAGGGGATGCGCTGCATGATGGGATCGAAGAACCCTTCGACCAGCAAGCGCTCTGCGTCGACTTGAGGGATGCCACGGCTGCGAAGATAGAACAGCGGTTCCTGCTCCAGCTTGCCCACTGTGGCGCCGTGGGTGCAGCGCACATCGTCGGCTTGAATCTCCAGGCCAGGGATGGAATCGGCGCGAGCCTCGTCGCTCAAGATCAGGTTACGGTTGGCTTGGTAACCATCGGTCTTCTGGGCGCCAGGAGCAACGTAGATCATGCCCTGCCAGACCGAGCGGCTCTTCCCTTTGAGGGCGCCCTTGAAGAGCAGGTCGCTGGTGGTATGCGGGGCCAGATGGTTTTGCTGGGTATCGTGGTCCAGGTGTTGGGTTCCATCGGTGAAGTAGAAGCCCGACATTCGTCCGGTGGCGCCCTCTCCGATCAGGTCTAGGTCGGAGAAGTTTTTGGTCAGGCGCGATCCCACAGCGCCGAAGATCCAGTCCAGGTTGGCATCGCGATCGACGCGCGCTCGCTCGTGACTGAAATTCCACACATGCCGGCCCCAGGATTGCAGTTCCACGAAACGCAGGTTAGCGTTCTTGCCGACGTAAATCTCCACGATGCCGGCATGGAGCGTATCGCCTTCCTCGTCGGGCGAGGCCGCTTCGTGGACGTAGGTGACCGACGCGCCGTCATCCACATAGACAATCAGGTGCGAGAAGTGGGCCAGATTCACGCCGGGACCCCAGAGCACAGAATGCAGCGGCTCCTCGACAATGACGTTCTTGGGGATGTAGAGCAGCACGCCGTTTTGCACCAGAGCCGAGGCCAGGGCGGCAAATTTGCCGTCCTCCGGGCGGACGACTCGGCCGATGAGGCGAGTTAGCAGGTCGGGGTGAGTCTGAAGCGCCGAGCGGAAATCGGTGAAGATCACGCCTCGGGCGGCTAGAGACTCCGATAGGAAGGATTGGGCTCCACCGGGCAGGAGGACGATCTGTCCGCCGTGCTGGTTTCCCACCAGGGGGTTGAGCAGTTCCTCCAGAACCGGCGGGAGGTCTTCGTAGGTGCCTTCCTGGGGCAGACGAAAGACTTCGGCCGGCATCAAGCGGATGTCGGTGCGGCGCCAGGCCTCGTCGTTGATTGAGGGAAAAGGCAAGCTCTGGTAGGCCGACCAGGCTGAGGTCCGAAAGGGAGCTAGACTGTCTTGGGGCAGATCGGCCAGGGTGAAGGAGAAGTCCTTGACGGCAAACTCCGGGCGGCGCCCGCGGGAAATAACGACTTTGGGTTTTTCTTGCATGAATCTCTCCGAAGCGACAGAGTTCAAACGTGGGATCAGCCGATCGAGCCTTCCATTTGCAGTTGGATTAGGCGGTTCATTTCTACGGCGTATTCCATCGGTAATTCTTTGACCAAGGGCTCAATGAAGCCGGAGACGACCATGGTCGTGGCTTCTTCTTCGCTCAGGCCGCGCGACATGAGATAGAAGAGCTGCTCCTCGCCGATCTTGCTCACCGAGGCCTCGTGACCGATGGTGACATCGTCTTCGTCGATCTCGATGTAGGGGTAGGTATCGGTCCGAGACTGAGGATCGAGCAGCAAGGCATCACACACCACGGTTGACTTGACGCTTTTGGCGCCCTTGTACACTTTGAGCAGGCCGCGATAGGAGGCACGGCCGCCGGCCTTGCTGATCGACTTGGAGGTGATCTTGCTGCTGGTGTAGGGCGCAAAGTGGATCATCTTGGAGCCGGCATCTTGGATCTGTCCAGGGCCGGCGAAGGCCATCGAGAGCATCTCACCGTGGGCGCCAGGCTCCATCAGATAGCAGGAGGGATACTTCATGGTGATCTTAGAACCGATGTTGGCGTCTACCCACTCGTGCACAGCATCTCCATAGACCTTGGCGCGCTGGGTCACCAGGTTATACACGTTGGTGCTCCAGTTCTGGATGGTGGTGTAGCGCGAGCGAGCGCCACGCTTGACCACGATCTCGATCACACCACTGTGGAAGGAGTCGGTGGAATAGATGGGGGCAGTACATCCTTCCACGTAGTGCACCTGGGCCCCTTCATCCACGATGATCAAGGTGCGCTCGAACTGACCGATGTTGGCCATGTTGAGGCGGAAGTAGGCCTGCAACGGCAGGTCTACCTTGACCCCCGGCGGCACGTACACGAACGAACCGCCCGACCAGACGGCCGAGTTCAATGCGGCAAACTTGTTGTCCTCAATCGGCACTACAGTGCCGAAGTATTCGCGGAACAAGTCGGGGTAACGCCGCAAACCCTCTTCGATCGAGACGAAGATCACGCCCTGCTCTTCCAGATGCTTATGGATGGAGTGATAGACCATCTCGGACTCATACTGTGCGCCCAAGCCAGCCAAGAACTTGCGTTCTGCTTCCGGAACGCCGAGGCGGTCAAACGTGCGCTTGATGTCTTCCGGCAGATCATCCCACGAGCGCCCTTCCTTCTCGGTGGGCTTAGCATAGTAATAAATGTCATCCAGGTTCAACTCCTTCAAGCTCGGCCCCCAGCTGGGCATGGGGCGCTTGAGGAAATGATCCAGGGCTTTCAGGCGAAACTCCAACATCCATTTGGGTTCGCCCTTCATGTAAGAAATCTGTTCGACCACTTCGCGATCTAGTCCTTTTCGGGCCTTGAAGACGTAGAAATCATCCCGATCGCGAAAACCGTAGCGGTATTCTCCTATGCCTTCCAAAATCTTGGCATCATCGGTCATGGCATACTCTCCGTATAAGTTATAGAAGAACCAAAAGCAATCAACACCTCTAAACTCAACCCCAAACGTTCATCAAGCGTTCTCTTCGGCCTTTTCGCGCAACCAGTGATATCCATGTTCTTCCAGATGCAGAGCCAGGTCGGGCCCACCCGACTCGACAATACGGCCGTCGAGCATTACGTGTACGAAATCGGGCTTGACGTAGTTCAGCAAGCGCTGATAGTGGGTGATCAGCAAAACGCCCAAATGAGGCCCCATCAGGGCGTTGACTCCTTCGGCCACGATCCGCAGGGCGTCAATGTCGAGGCCAGAGTCGGTCTCATCCAAGATGGCGATCTCCGGCTGCAGGGTGGCCAGTTGCAAGATCTCGGCGCGCTTTTTCTCGCCGCCCGAGAAGCCATCGTTCAAGTAGCGGCCGGCAAAGCTATGATCCATCTTCAGCAGGTCCATCTTCTCCTTGAGCATCTTGCGAAACTCAGGGATCGGAATGCCCTTATCTTCGGGATTCTCGGCGCGACGGCGAGCATTCATGGCCGAACGCAGGAAGTTGGCCACCGTCACTCCGGGGATGGCCACCGGATATTGGAAAGCCAGGAAGATGCCCAACCGAGCACGCTCATCGGGTTCCAGCTCCAAAATGTTTTGGCCCTTGAAGATCACCTCACCTTCGGTCACTGTGTAGGCCGGGTGCCCCATCAGGGTGTAGGCCAAGGTGGATTTTCCCGTGCCATTCGGGCCCATGATGGCATGGATCTCACCCTGTTTGACGGTCAAGGTCACCCCCTTGAGAATTTCTTTGTCTTCCACGCTCACATGCAGATTGCGGATCTCGAGTTGCGACATGCGTTCTTACTCCTGAGATAGAATACAAGTGATTTGGCCGGCCACCGATCCCATGGTTCGCATTCCGGCCCAAAATCGATCTTCTTTTTTGTGCGTTGGCATTATAGCAGGATTGAGGGAATATGTCAATATTTATGATATTTTTCTAGTAAATTCGAGACGTTTCTCCATAGCAACGCCCATTATCGTGCTCTCTGGGTCTCGGCATGAGCCCACGCCCCTCTGCTATGGACAAAAATCCCTCTGCCCGTTGCGTCGCGCGATTCGCCCACACCTCTCCTTACTGATCTCATCTCTCTCCCCAAACCTTGCCAGATCTCTTCTCAACCCATATAATGCCCTACATACCTGCTTGCTCTCCTCGAGGCGCTATCTTCGCTTCACGACGCAACGGTTGTCCCTATCTTGATCCGCTATGAACTTGAGCCTTGAACAACTCGAGAATCGCATTCGGCAAATAGTAGAGTTCCAAAACTTGCTCTCCGGCCAGCCGGGAGAAGGTGTGGTCATCAGGCGTCTGGCTGAACTCCTGCATCGCCAGGCTTCTGAGGGCGCGGCCGTTCCGAACGTATACACTTTGGTCACCCACCCTGATGATGCCGCTCGCTGGGAGATCCCAGAGCTACTTGAGATGTTACGCAATGCCATCCGCACCATCGGCGCCGAACTCGGGATCACATTCTCTGCCCCTCCACTGCTTTCGCTCGCCACCGACTTGCGTATCGCACCTGGAGAGATCCAGATCATCGTCTCCTACAACCCCCAACCGGTCGGTGACACCCATGCCATGCCCAGCTCCTCCCCGGCCAAGGAGGAAGAATCGCCGATTCCAGAGAACGCCTTTCTGGTCATCGAGGGCCGCCGGGTGTTTCCGCTAAACGCTCCTGTGATCAACATCGGCCGGCGCTTGGAAAATCACCTGGTGATTGACGATCCGCGGGTCTCGCGTCAACATGCCCAACTGCGGGCCATTCGCGGCCGCTACGTGATCTTTGACCTGAATTCCACCGGAGGAACCTTTGTCAATGGGCAACGAGTCAACCAGAGCATTCTTTACCCGGGCGATGTGATCTCCCTGGCCGGCGTCACCCTGATCTACGGACAAGACACCCCACCGCCGCGCACCGACCTGCGTGATACTGGGCCAATCGCCTCCCAAGGCAAAGATCGCGACACTGTCGTCTTCCGCCCATTCTCCGATCCCAACTCTTCCTCATGAGCGACATCCTGGTCCTTGTCCTACGCCTAGCGATGGCCATTGCCCTATACGCTTTCCTAGGATGGGCTTTGCTCCTCCTTTGGAAAGACCTCCAAGAACGCGGCATTGCCCTAGTCACTCGTCGCGCCCTTCCCCTAGAGCTCCTGGTTCACCAGCCGAACAGCAGCACGACGCGGCGCGCCTTCTATCAACGCGAGCTCCTGATCGGCCGCGACCCTACGTGCGACATCTCCCTGCAAGATGAGACGGTTTCCGCACGTCACGCTCGCATCAGCTATCACCATGGTCAATGGTGGCTAGAAGACCTAGGCTCCACCAACGGCACACAGCTCAACCGCCTTCGGCTAGACACGCCCACCGTGCTCACCAGCGGCGATGAAATCGAATGCGGGCGCGTCGCCTTGGTGGTGAGCATTGGCATACCTACCGACACCTCCCCCACCGTTCGCCTCTCCAACTCCTCGTGAATACCCCTTTGCGCTCTCGCCGTCTCTTTGGAGCCTCAGCGAGCTTCCTTGCCCTCTTTTCGCTGATCCTAACGCTCTCGCCGGCGGTGCGTGAGCGAACGTGGGAGGTGCCTCTGCGTTGGGATCACTGGTTTGGATTCGGCGTCTGGATCTTATGCTACCTATTGGCCCAACGCTTTAGCCGGCGCTTGCTCTCCGATCCCGATCCCTACCTCCTAGCCGGCGCTTTCTTCTTGAGCGGATGGGGATTGCTCACCGTGTGGCGTCTTGAGCCCACCTTTGGCGCTCGCCAAACCGTCTGGCTAGCAATCGCAACCCTGGCCCTGGTGTTTGCGCTCCGCTATCCGAGGAATCTGGCCCTGCTACAACGATACAAGTACCTGATCTTGCTGAGCGGCCTTCTACTCACCGCCCTGACATTGATCTTGGGCTCCAACCCGTCGGGCGCTGGGCCGCGCCTATGGATCGGTGGAGCCAACCTGTACTTCCAACCCTCCGAACCGCTCAAACTGCTGCTGGTGATCTACCTGGCCGCCTATTTTGCCGGCCGCCTGCCGGTGGAAACCTTCGAGTCCCAGCGCGCCCGCAACCTGCGCCAGATCCTATCCATCCCTCTGATCATCCCCACAGCCATCATGACCGGCTTGTCCTTGCTCATCTTGCTCATCCAGCGAGATCTAGGCACGGCCTCCCTGTTTCTACTCGTTTACTCCTTTATCCTGTTTCTTGCCACCGGTAAACGTCGCGTGCTGATCGTCACAGGGCTCGTACTGGCCTTCAGCGCGCTGATCGGCTACTTCTTCACGGAAGTGATTCAGGCCCGCCTCCAAGCCTGGCTCAACCCGTGGGACGATCCAAGTGGCCGCTCATACCAGATCATCCAATCCCTGCTAGCCGTTGCCAACGGCGGCGTCTTTGGGCGCGGCCCCGGCCTAGGGGCCCCCCGCTTGGTGCCAGTCGCCATCTCCGACTTCATCTTTGTGGCCATGGTCGAAGAAACCGGTCTGATCGGCGCCGTCGGCCTGCTGGCTTGGATCGGCCTGCTCTTGGCCCGCGGCCTGCGCGCTGCCCTGCTGGCCCCCGATCGCTTTCAGCGCCTGCTGGCCGGCGGATTGACCATCTACCTCGGCCTGCAGAGCCTGCTGATCTTGGGCGGCAACCTACGTCTGCTGCCTCTCACCGGCATCACCCTGCCCTTTGTCTCCTACGGCGGCTCGTCGCTGATGACCGCCTTTCTAGCCCTGGCCTTGCTGTTGCGCATCGGGAGCGATATCGAAGAAGAACCGGCCCCCCTGTCCAACCATCGCTCCTACACTCTGCTGGCCGGCCTCTTCTTCTTAGGCCTGTTCACCATCGCCCTGGGAGTTGGCTGGTGGACCATTGTGCGCGGTCCGGCCCTGCTGGCTCGGACCGACAACCCCCGTCGGTCGATCGCCGATCGCTACGTCCGTCGCGGTTCCCTGCTCGACCGCAACCACCAACCGATCACCGTGAGCGAACGGCAAGGGAGAGAATATACCCGCCTCTACCTCTACCCCGATCTAGCACCAATTATCGGCTACACCCACCCCATCTACGGCCAGGCCGGTCTCGAAGCCACTCTCGACAACTACCTTCGCGGCCTACAAGGCAACCCCACGCGCCTTCTGTGGTGGAACTTCCTGATCTACGGCACCCCGCCGCCTGGCCTGGACGTGCGCCTCAGCCTTGACCTGTCTCTGCAGCGCACCGCTGACCGCCTGTTGGGTGCGCGGGCCGGCGCGATCGTCCTGCTCAACGCCCAGAGCGGTGAAATCCTGGTCATGGCTTCCCATCCAACCTACGACCCGAACCTGCTGGACGAGACGGGTCCGCGCCTCCAAACCGATCCCAACGCCCCCTTGCTCAACCGCGCCGCCCAGGGCAGCTATCCCCCCGCCTCCTTCCTGGACCCCTTGCTGATAGCCCACTTCGGGCCAGATGCCTCTCCCTCGGCAGATCAACGGCGCGCCTTCCTCGACCAGCTCGGCCTCTACCGAGCTCCCAACCTGCATCTACCGGTGGCCCAGCCGGCGCGCCACGACACGCTGCGCGTCAGCCCGCTCCAGATGGCCTTGGCCTACGCTTGCCTGAGCAATCGGGGGACCCTGCCGGCCGGCCGCATCGTCCTGGCGGTGAACACACCCGCCCAGGGATGGGTGATCCTGCCGGCCCTCGACCAACCGCGCCCCGTTCTCGAAGCCGACAAGGCCCAACAGGCCGCTGAACAGTGGCAAGTGCCGGATCGCCCCTTCTGGAGGGTCAGCGCTCTCTCCCAAGAAAACCGCCGATCGTTCACCTGGCTTGCGATGGGCACCCTCCCCAACTGGCAAAGCGTCCCACTGACCCTGGTGGTCCTGCTGGAAGAATCCAACCTCCCCTTAGCAACCTGGATCGGTGAAACCCTGATGCATGAAACACTCAGGCCTCGCTTGTTCTCCCAGGCTCTACCCAATCACTAAGCGCAAGCCGAGCGCCCGCTGCAACACAGCGATCGCCGCCCACGCCATATTGCCCGTCTACCCATCTTGTGCTATAGTTACTTCACGCTAACCTAGAGAGGAGCTTTTCACATGACCATCTCCTTGATTCACCCCGTCAATGGTCCGATTACCCAAAAATTTGGTGAGAATCCAGAGTACTACTCCCAATGGGGCTTTCCGGGTCACAACGGCATTGACTTTGCCGTTCCGAATGGGACCCCAGTCGTAGCCGCAGCTGATGGGACGGTAGACAAGATCGCCTTCGAAAACGGCGGCTACGGCAACTACGTCCGTCTAAAGCACCTAGCTGGAACGAGTGTCTTTTATACCTATTATGCTCACTTGATGCACACTGTTGTTGCCGTCGGCCAATCGGTCAAAGCCGGCACTGTAATCGCCTACAGCGACGACACTGGCGCCAGCACGGGTCCTCATCTCCACTTTGGCCTACGCTCATCCAATCAAAGCGGTCCTTATAAAGGATACATGGACCCCCTCCCCCATCTATCCTCGCCCCAACCAACTCCACCCTCCTACGCCGACTTTCCCGGCTCCATCCCCTTATCCGACGTCAAATTTGAAGTCATCGTACACGAACTCAACGTACGCAACGGACCAGGAATTACGTACAGCATCGTAGACAAACTGAAACGGGGCACCGTGATCACCCCACGACGCATCCACTCCCAAAGCGCTTGGGTAGAAATCGCCAACGGGAAATGGTGTGCGATCACTTTCAGCGGGTCAGCCTTTGTGAAAATGGTGAAATAACACACCCTACAGCCGGCCCAGGATCGCAAGATTGCGACTCGGATACACACAAACATTACCGCCTCATAACCCGTGACCACCTGTGCAATCTGTGGCAAATCCGAGCAATCTGTGGCGAATCTGCGCACAGGCGCACAGAACCGCCCCCGCCCTTCGCCCTTTCTCTGGTATAATATCGATTTGTGACTGGTCCTGTCCTGCGGTTCCGGCTGCAGGCATGGAGACCTGCAAATCCCCGTTCATGAAAGGATAGCATACGTCATGCCACTTCTAAAAGAAATCAAGGAGCAAACCATCGCTGAATTTCAACGTCACGAGAGCGACACCGGCTCGCCAGAGGTGCAAATCGCGCTGCTCACCCAGCGCATTCACCAACTCACCGAGCACTTGCGCATCAACAAACATGACGAGTCATGTCGCCGCGGCTTGCTCAAATTGGTCGGGCAGCGTCGAAGGCTGTTGGCCTACCTGCGTCGGACAGATTACCTACGCTACCTGGCCCTGACCGAACGCTTGAAACTCCGCCAGAAATGATCTTCCTGCGAAGACCCTAAAGGCACCTCGGCCCGCACCCGAATTCACCTTTAGGGTCTTTTACAAGCCGCCTGTCAGGAATTGAATAGTGATGGCAAGCTGCTTGCCGCCGCTCTTCAGTCCCTGACATGGGCGGACAGGGTGCGGAGTACCCTCTAAACGATATTGTGGCCCGACGCGAACCCTCCAATCGCAAAGCCGCGGACTCCGTAAACCAAACAGGAGACAAGAATGAAACCGGAAGCAAAACGTTACCAAGCGACCATAGGGTCGCATACTATCATATTCGAGACAGGCCAACTGGCCTCCCAGGCCGGCGGAGCCGTCACCGTGCGCCTAGGCGATACGGTGGTCTTTGCTGCCGCCACCATGGGTGAAGCACGCCCCGAGACCGACTTCTTTCCCCTCTCAGTGGAATACGAAGAGCGCCTGTATGCCGGCGGAAAGATCCCAGGGTCCTTCTATCGACGCGAAGGCCGTCCCAGCACCGAAGCCATCCTCACCGCCCGCCTTACCGACCGACCCTTGCGCCCGCTCTTCCAACATGGCATGCGCAACGAGGTGCAGGTGATCATGTTCTCTCTCTCGGCTGACAACGAAAACCCGCTCGACATCCTGGCCATCAACGCCGCCTCAGCCGCCATAATGATCTCCGATATTCCCTGGGCCGGCCCGGTGGGAGCTGTGCGAGTCGGGCGCGTGGGCGGCCAGTTTGTGATCAACCCCACCTTCCAGGAGATGGAGCGCTCCGACCTCGACCTGCGCATCGCTGGCACCAAAGACGCCATCCTTATGGTGGAATGTGGCGCCAACGAGATCCCAGAAGACGTGATGGTGGCTGCGCTTGAATTCGGCCACCAGGCCCTGCAGCCCCTAGTAGACGTTCAACGCCAAATGGCGGCCGAGATCGGCAAGCCCAAGCGCCAGCCGACCCTGCTTTTGCCCTCGGAAGAGCTCAACCAGAAAGTGTTCGAGCGCGTTCAAGAGCCGATGAACGCCCTGCTCGAGCGGCCGCTTAGCAAAAACGAATTCAACGAGGGCATGGATGCCCTACTCCAACAACTGATCGCTGAACTGTGCGTAGAGGGCGACCCGAACGCCTCCCAGAAAACCGATGTCGAGATCGCTTTTCGCGAGGCCGAAAGCCGAGTCGTGCGTGAGCGCATCTTGCGCCTCGGCAAGCGCTCCGATGGCCGCAGTCCCACCGATATTCGACCGATCTGGTGCGAGGTAGACATCTCGCCGCGGGCCCACGGCTCTGGCCTGTTCACCCGCGGCGAAACCCAGGTGCTCAGCCTGGTCACGCTAGGCACCTTGGGCGAAGCTCAAGAACTCGACACCCTTACCCCGATCGAAACCAAACGCTACATGCACCACTACAACTTTCCGCCGTTCAGCACGGGCGAAGTCAAACCCCTTCGAGGCCAGAGCCGGCGCGAGGTCGGGCACGGCGCGCTGGCTGAACGCGCCCTGGATCCGGTGATCCCGCCCGAGGAGACCTTCCCCTACACCATCCGCGTGGTCTCTGAGGTGCTGTCCTCCAACGGTTCGACCTCGATGGGTTCGGTGTGCGGCTCCACCTTGGCGCTAATGGATGCCGGCGTCCCGATCAAGGCACCTGTGGCCGGCGTGGCTATGGGTCTGGTCACCGACTCCACTGGCCGCTACCAGATCCTGACCGACATCCAAGGCGCAGAAGACCACTTGGGCGATATGGACTTCAAGGTGGCCGGCACCGCCAAGGGCATTACTGCCCTGCAGATGGACATCAAGATCTCAGGCATCAGCGCCCAGATGATGCGAGAGGCCCTAGAGCAAGCCCGCCAAGCCCGAATGATCATCTTAGACCACATGCTGGCGGTGATCGATAAACCACGCCCCGACCTGAAACCCCATGCGCCGCGCATCACCACCGTGAAGATCCCAATCGACAAGATCGGCCTGCTGATCGGTCCGGGCGGCAAGAACATCCGCGCCCTGCAAGAGGAAACCGGCACTCAGATTGACGTGCGCGAGGACGGCACCGTCTACATCGCCTCAACCAACGGAGCAGGCGCCCGAATTGCCGAGGAGCGCATCCTTTCCCTGGGCGAGACAGCGGTGATCGGCAACATTTATACCGGCAAGGTGGTGCGCATCGAGCCATTTGGCGCCTTCGTCGAGATCCTGCCCGGCGTAGATGGCATGGTACATATCTCCCAGCTGGATACCGAGCGCGTAAAAAAGGTGGAAGATGTGGTCTCGGTGGGTGACGAGATCACAGTCATGGTGACCGATATTGATAGCCAGGGCAAGATCCGCCTCTCACGGCAAGCGGTTCTAGAAGGCTGGACCACTGAGGAGGCTCGCGAGCGCGATCAGCGCGGCGGATCCGCCTCTCGCAGCGGTTCACGCCCTGTGCGCAGCGATTCCGCTTCTTCTGGAAAACCGCCGGCCCACCGCGGCGATCGCAACCGTCGCAGCAGTGAGCGCGGACGAGGTGGACCACGCAAATAAACCGCAAGACGGGGTGGATCGCCCACCTCGTTTTTATCCCCCATCTTCGCCGTCCTCTCGTCCCCACCGGTTGGGATCACCCACTTCCGCCTAGGGGCATCTCTGCGCCACATCTGGCGGTCCAATTTTGCGAGAGCGAGCGGGCAACCGGCCGGCGTTGACCCTCTCGCAACCGCTGCACCCTGCCCAAGGCCATTCCCACAACAGCCTGAAGACCAGCTGCCGACCATCTGCGCCAACCGCCTGCCAAAGACAGCCGCCTAGCCCCTGCTCCATGCTGTCGAGCAACCCAGGCCTACCCCGCCCATCATCCTACCCTCTCCACCGCCCACGATCGCTCACCATCGGATGGCCTTCGGCGCACCGTTGCCAGAAGAACCTGGTCGAGATCGGCATCGAGTCCACCCTGGGCTGTGGCCGACAGGCAAGGCCGGCGCCTCAACCCTAAGACCTCTCAACCCACACCTTCCCCGAATCGTCCAGAGCGGCCGAACAAGCGATCGTCCGACATCGTGCCCCTCTCCAAAGACACTCACCCCTCCTCATACTTCCTCATCAACCCCTCCAACCGCGCCTTGATCGCCGGCCACTCGGCATCCACAATGCTATAAACAACCGAATGGCGCACCGTCCCATCGGGCAAAATCATGTGATTGCGCAACACCCCCTCCTTCACCGCCCCCAAGCGCTCAATCGCCTTCTGCGACCGGATATTGCGCACATCCGCCTTGAGCTGCACTCGGATAGCCCCTAGCGTCTCAAACGCATGGCGCAGCAGCAAATACTTGCTCTCGGTATTGACCACCGTCCGCTGAAACTCCACGCCGTACCACGTCCCGCCGATCTCCAAACCGCGGTCCATCGGGCTGATGTTCAAATAACGAGTAGCGCCGGCCGCCCGTCCCGAAGGAAGATGCACCACCACAAACGGCACATCGTTGACCCGCGCAAGAATCTTGCGCACCCAATGGCGCATATCCTCCTCGGACTTCATCTCGCCGTACAACATAAACTTCCAAAACGATTGCCCCACCCCGATCTCCGCCAAGGCCGGGATATGATCCTCTGTCATCGGCTCCAGGCGGACATAACGGCCGATCAGCGTGATCGGTGTTACCCAAGTCATCTTCCACCCCCGAACAACTCAGCGATGCGCCGGGCGCGATAATCGAAAATCTGCTCCAACCGCCGGTGGATCCACAAAGCGTGCACCACATCGCCCAGCCACGCAAAAGGTGGGATATACGTCACATGGTCGGTCATCCACACCCCATTCCCCTGGGGCCGAAAGCGATGCTCATGATACCAAAAGCGATAGGGTCCTAGGCGTTGCTCATCCACGAAATATTCGCCCGGACGCACATGGGCGATCTCAGTCAACCAGACAGAGCGCCACCCCGGAACGAACTGCACCCGATACTCGATAATCTGCCCCTCATACATCGGCTCATCGGCGCCAGCGATGATCTCGAAATGCAGATCGGGCGGCGTGATCTCATTCAGATTTTTGGGATTAGAAAAGTACGCCCACACCTCTTCGATCGATGCCGAAAGAAACTGTTTGCGATGCAGTCGGTAGATCATCCCGTACACCACTCCTCTTCAGGACGATCCTGAGTAGGAAGATAGGGCATAGCCGGCCCCGGCACACCGAGCAACTCGGCCAAAGCAGCCCGCATTGCAATGCGGTCATCCCATGAATACTCCACTGTTCCAAAACACATCGACTGCTCATGACCCTTCCCACAAGCCAACACGACATCGCCCGGCCGGGCCAGCCGAACCGCAAAGCGGATTGCCTCCCCCCGATCGGGGATGCGCCAGAACGTCTCGCCCTCGCGTCCGCCGTGCGATCGGATGCCTGTGGCCATGGTCTCCAAGATCTCGTTCAACGACTCAGTGCGCGGGTCCTCAGCAGTCAGCACGGTGTAATCGGCCAACTCCCCGGCCACCTCAGCCATCAAGCGGCGTTTCTCCCGATCCCGCAGGCCGGCCGAGCCAAACACCACAATCACCCGTCCCGCCGGCCGCCCTTCCGCTTGAGCATGGGCCATCTGCCGAGCAGTCTTCAAGGCCTGTTGCAAGGCGTTTGGCGTATGTGCAAAATCCACGATGGCGGTGAACGGCTGTCCCATGTCGATCCGCTCCATGCGGCCGGGGATACCCTCCAACGAAGCAATGCCGCGCGCCGCTGTCTGTGGATCCACGCTCAGACCGTAGACCGTTGCTGTCAGAGCGGCCAAACAATTCGAAACGTTATAAGCGCCCACCAGCGGGCTGGTCACACGAACCCGAAAATCGGACGAGACGGCAACAAACTCAATCCCCGCCGGCGCATAGGCCACCTGTTCCGCCCACACATCGGCGCCGGCCTGCAAACTGTAGCAACGCTGGCTGAGCGCCGGGCGTTGGCGCACCAGGTCAGACAAAAAGCCATACGACGAATCGTCACGGTTCAACACCGCCAAACGAGGCGGAGGCCGATCCACAAATTTCGGTTGCGTCCACTCCAGGCTCTCGAACAGCCGCGCTTTGGCAGCGCGGTAATTCTCATACGAACCATGCTCGTCCAAGTGTTCATGGGTGATGTTAGTGATCACCCCGACGTCGAACTCACAAGCATCCACCCGATGTTGCGACCAGCCATGCGAGGTAGTTTCCAACACCACATGGCTTAGGCCGGCGGCAACCATGCGCGCCAGATACGCCTGGACGTCATGGGCATCGGGGGTGGTGACGTGAAAGCCCGTATCCAACACCTGATCGCCGATCACAGCATGGACGGTGGAGATCATGCCGGCCCTCAAGCCGGCCTCCAGCAAGATGCGGTAGATCAGGTTGGTGGTGGTAGTCTTCCCGTCGGTGCCGGTCACACCGATCACGTTCAGGTGGCGGGCCGGCCAATCGTAAAAGGCCGCGGCCAGCCAGGTTAGAGCGCGACGCGTGTTCTCCAAGCGCAGGTAAGGCACTGTACCCAAGCGGGCCGGCAACGCCCGCTCCCCGATCGCCGCCGCCGCTCCATTGCGGATGGCCTGCTCGATATAATCATGCCCATCGGCAACGCCTCCCCTCATCGCCACAAACAAGTTGCCGGCTTGAACCCGACGGCTATCGATCGCGATGCCTGTGATCGTCACGTCAGGGATCTCGGAGGGAGGGGCATACGGAAAGTCAAGGAAGAGATGGGAAAGCGGTTTGTGCATCGTCTATTTCGCGCAGCACTCCGATCGGCCAATGTCCAGGCCAACGGCTTTCTTTAAAGAAAAAGAGGGTCTCGGCGATTCTACCAAAACCCTCCACTCCATGCGAATGGCCACTCTACTTCAAGCTCTGGCGCAAACTCTCCAGCTTGCCGGCTACCGAGCCATCGAGGACTTTATCGCCGACCCGGATCACCAGGCCGCCCAAAATATTCGGGTCCACACGGAACGTGATGGCCTGGGCGCCCACGCGGGCCAGCACATCCTGCTTGATCACCGCTTCTTCCTCGGGTGTCAGCGGAAGTGCGCTGGTGACGATGGCCGATTCACTCTTGAGATCAGAGTCTTCCAACACCACCACCTTGCCGCTCTTCACGCCCGAGAAGAACTCGTTGATCAGGGCATGCTGACGTCTCTCATCCAGGGCCTCGCCGATCAACTTTTGTGCTGCCGCAATGGCCAGAGCGGCCACTTGACCGCGCAGATCGGCCAGGATGCGATTACGCTCGCTTTCCACCTCAGCCAGAGCGGCATCACGGGCCTTGGCGACCTCGGCCTCAGCGGCGGTGCGGTACTCCTTAGCCACGGCTTCGGCGCGTTCCGTTGCCTCGCGCACGATGCGGGCTGCTTCAGCTTGGGCCTCAGCCAGGATCTTGGCTGCTTCCTCCTCGGCATTGGCGCGCGCTTCAGCAGCTACGCGCGCGTCCTCCAGGCTCTGGGCGATCTTCTGGCGACGATTTTCTAGGGCACGCACAATCGGCTTGTATGCCCAGGCATACAGCAAAATCGCCATAACGGTGAAATTGAAGATTTGGAACAGGAAAAACCCGAGGTTGATGCCTAGTTGTTCCATCCGGACTCCCTCTCGATCCTTATCCCACAAAGATGATGATCAGCGCCACAGCCAGGGCGTAGATAGCCACAGCCTCCGCAAAAGCCATACCCAGGATCATGTTGGTCTGAATAATCGAAGCTGCGTCTGGATTGCGTCCCATTGCCTGCACACCGCCGGCGGCCGCAATGCCAACGCCGGCGCCGGCGCCGATCGCGCCCAGCATGGCGATGCCTGCTCCCAAAAGTTTCATACCTTCAACAAAGAACTCATTGAACTCCATGTTTCTCTACTCCTTTACAGCAAGTTGGGTTCAGGGTTTGGTGAGATTTGGTTTAGTGATGCTCGTCATGGCCATGGGCTACGGTTGCCCCACTGAGGAAGATCGTCGCCAGCAGGAAGAACACGTAAGCCTGAATGACGCCGAAAAACAACTCAAACAAATAGAGGCCGGCTGGAACGGCCACTGCCGTCAGCGCACCGACGATCGAGAGCAGCAGGGTGCCGGCAAAGATGTTGCCGAAAAGACGGAAGCTGAACGACAAGATCTTGGCGAACTCCAGAATGATCTCCAGCAAACCAACACCGAAGTTGATGGCCCCAAAGGGTCCACCGCTAACCAGCTGACGGAACTGGAAGAACTTCTCAAAGTAGCGCGGCCCCAGCGCCCAAACACCGAACACCTGGGTTAGGAAGACGGTGGTGACGGCCAGGGCAAACGGGAAGTTAATATCGGTTGCTGTGCCGCGCAAGAAAGGCACCACTTCACAGGCATGGCAGGGCGCGCCATCGCCTTTGGCCGGATCTCCCTTGGCCGGCTCGCCCTTTGCTGCGCTCTCTTCGTTGTGATCCTCAACCTCTACCGGCTTTCCCTTATCGATCGTCCACAGCGTGAAATCGCCGATCTGCAGCAGAGGCATCGGAGCATAGCCAGTCCCGTGATGGATCTCCTTGATGCGTCCGATGCTCTCGAAGCCTGGGAGCAGCTTGATCAGGTTGGCGGTGAAGATCAGCAGGAAAATCGTGGCCACGATCGGCATGATGCGCATGGCCCACTTGCCGGCCGCATTCTGCACCGTATTCCACAAGAATTGCACGATGACTTCAAACGCGTTCAACAAGCCCTGAGGGACATCCTCGCGTTGCCGATAGAACCGGTAGGCCGAGAGAGCGATCAGGATCAGCACCAAATCGGTCAGCAGAGTAGCGGCAATGGTGTTCGTGATGGGAAAACCGAACACGCTCAAGCCGGTCTCCTCGGGCGGCAGGACCACCACCGGGCTGATCGGTCTCAAATACGTAGGGCCGAGAAACGCAGTGTAAATGCCCAGCCCAAACAGGATCAGGATCATCGTCGTTTTGACATGGAATCGCTTCTTCGGTTTTGCCTCGCTAGTCACTCTCGTTATCCTCCTTCTGACCAGATTGGGATGTGGAGGGGCGCGGCGGCGGTGGCAAATCCCGCACCGCCCGCATAGCAAGCTTAAACGTAAGGAACAGGGACAGGGGGCCGATAGCAATCACCAAGGCGATCAGAAAGGCGTGTCCGGTGCCGAACAGGCGATCCAACCATTGGCCACCGAACACCGCACCAAAGATCAGCAATAGGCTGACCCCGGCGATCTGCGCGGCCAAGCTTCCCATCCGATTGAACAGGGAGACTATCGAAAGGGGCTCGCGTTTCTCTGGTTCACTCATAACAGTTGGATTATATCAGAGGCTCCAAGCGACGTCTAGAAAAACGCCGCCGCAGCGCCTTCAGCCAGGCTGAACCATGGGCCAAAGACCGTGCCAAGCAAGAGAACGCCCAGCGCCAAAACGACCAGAGCGATGGCATACGGGCCGGGAATGGGCAGGGGTTGCCCCTCCAGCGCCTCGTTGCGATACAGGTAGACGTGCTTCAGAACGATCAAATAGTAGTACAAGCCAACGATCGAATTGAGCACACCCACCACAGCAAGCCAGATCAGGCCTACCTTGATGGCCGCAGCAAAGATCACCACCTTAGCGATGAAGCCGCCGAAGGGGGGCATGCCGGCCAGAGAGAGCAGGGCTGCCAGCAACGCCAATGCCAGCCAGGGATGCCGCCAACTCAGACCGTTGTAGGCCGGAATGTCATCCGAACCGACAACCCGATAATAGGTAATCACCACGCCGAAGGCCAAGAGGTTGGTCACCAAATAGACCAGCAAATAAAAAGCCACGCTGGAGATACTGAAGGCAAAGAATTCCCCTGACTCGGTCGAGATAGCTGCCACCCCGATCAACACATATCCCGCATGAGCGATCGACGAATAGGCCAGCAAGCGCTTGATGTTCTTTTGGGCCAGGGCCAGCAGGTTGCCCAGCGTCATGGTCAGCGCTGCCAGGATGGCCAACACCAAGGACCACTGCACCGCCTCCAGCGGGAAGAGAACCAAAAACACACGGAGCAGGACCACAAACGCAGCCGCTTTCGAAGCGGTGGATAGGAAGCCAGCAATCGGGGTCGGCGCGCCTTCATACACGTCCGGGGCCCAAAAGTGGAAGGGTACAGCCGCCACCTTGAAGCCAAAGCCCACCAACAACAACAGAATGACCCCGATGACCGAGAAGAGCGGCAAGCCCGACCGACGCAGCGCCTCCACCATGGCATACATATCGGTGGTACCACTAAACCCAACCAGGAGCGAGAAGCCATACAACATCACTGCCGAGGCCATCACCCCAAACAGCAGATACTTGAACCCCGCCTCGGTTGACTTATCGTCGGTGCGCAAGAAGCCGGCCAACACGTACAATGGAATGGACGTCGTTTCAATCGCCAGGTAAAGCATCACCAAGTTGGCCGAGCTCACCATCAAGTTCATGCCCAACAGTGAGGCCAAGAGCAACACATATACCTCACCGCGGCGGTTGATCTGCTCCACACCCATCAGGAAGAGCACCGTGGCTGCGCCGCCGAACAAGAAGAGCATCTTGAAGAAGAAGCCCAGCCAGTCAAAACGCAGCATCCCGCCCCAAACCAGCTCGGGGGCACTGGGCCGGCCGAACAGTAGACTCACCAAGGCGGTCAGCACCAATCCGCCGGCCGTCAACCAACCCAAGCCGTGCCGATCCTCGGGCTTCCAGAACGGTTCCACGATCAGGATCAAAATCCCGATCGCCAGGATCAAAATCTCAGGGAGTACGGAGATCAAGTTCACTTAGGCGCCTCCCAACAGGTTCAGGATGTGATCCACCCCTGTCTGGACCATGGGCACCATCAGGGATGGGAACAAGCCAAGACCAACCATGAACAGACAGAGAAAGACGATCGCCAATTCGTCCATAAAGGTGAGCGGCGGCAGATGACCATGGAACTTCTCGGGAATCTCGCCGAAGAACACCATGCGAACATTGCGCATAATGTAGCCGGCCGTGATCACGATCGAAATGCTGGTGATTACCGCCACGAACCATTGGGTCTTCCACACCCCCATAAAGATCGGGAACTCGGCCACGAACCCCGAAAAGCCGGGCATGCCCATCGATACCAGACCGCCAATGATAAAACCGATGCTAGCGAACGGCATCACCTTGTGCATGCCTTCCAGCTCTGGAATCTCACGAGTGTGAGCGCGGTCATACACCATACCCACCACAGCAAAGAACAGCGCCGTCATCACCCCATGGGAGAACATCTGAATACCCGAACCCAGCAACCCCTCGCGAGTCAGCGTCGAAAAACCAAGCATCACCAACCCCATGTGCGAGACCGAGGAGAAACCGACCATGTATTTGAAATCAGTCTGCACAAACGCAATGTACGCGCCGTAGACCACCCCGATCGCAGCGAGAGTCATGATCAACCAGGACCAATATTTGGCCCCTTCGGGGAGCAACATGATCCCCACTCGCAGGGCGGCAAACGCACCCAACTTCATCAACACGCCGGCATGGAACATCGAGACGGCGGTCGGAGCCGCAACATGACCATCCGGCGACCAGTTGTGGAACGGCCAGATGCCTCCCAACACCGCAAAGCCCAAGAACACCGGCAAGAACCAGAAGATTTGGAACTCCGTCGGGAAGTTGGCCTGCTCTAACAGGCGCATGTCGAACGTGTTCATTCCCGATTGGAAATACATAGCCAGCGCGCCGACCAGCGAGATCACCGATCCAATGAAGAGATACAGGGTGAGTTTCATGGCCGCATACTCGCGCGTCACCACCCATCCCCAAATGACGATCAACAAGTACATCGGAAAGACGGCGATCTCGTAGAAGAAGAACAGCATGAACAGGTCAAGCGACGCGAATACGCCAAACACGCCCGAGGCTAAGATGAACAAGAACGCAAAAAACTCGCGCGGCCGTTCCTGGATGCCCGTTGGGGTATGGGGATCGTCAATACCCCACGAGATCAACACCCCCGTAAACATAACGATGCCGGTCAGTAAGACCAACGGAGCGCTCATACCGTCTACGCCGAAGATCAACTTCAAACCCAGGGCCGGCAACCACTCGTACTCCTCAACAAATTGGTAACCGCTCAGACCGCGAATCAGATAGGTGGCATATATCCAAATCGAAAGCAGCAAGGCAAAGGTGGCCGCCGCCAAAGCCAGAGCGCGGGTTTCGTTGCGCTTCTCGGCCGGCATCAACAAGATTAACACCGCCGCCACCATCGGCGTAAAGACAATCAAGCTGAGAACAGGAAAGTTCATAATCACCTCAGGTTTGTCGGATAGCTGTCTGGTTCAGGACCTCACGCCAGCGCTGCCGAGAGCATCCGGACAAGTTTCTATCGTCGGCAAACGCACCCCATCCTACCAAGATCAGGAAGAAGGTGGTGAGCAGCGAGGGTGTGGCGGGCAGGGAGAGGATATGAAACTCTCCGCCCACCCCTACCCCACGACAGGACCAGCCATCAGAACAACATGTTCATCGCCTTGTTGATCACATCCAGAATCCAAACCGGATAGACGCCGATCCACAACAACAAGACCATCAGCGGCGCCATCACCAGCACCTCACGCGGATAAATATCGCTCAATCGGTGATCACCATGTGCCCAATGTTCGTTGAGTGGACCATGCAACACCTCGCGAATCGCCTTCAAAACGTAGGCGCCCGTGAACAGCAGGCCCAACATGGCCACCGCTGTGTAAACGGTTAAGATCGGCCAAGCGCCTCGCACCACCAAGAACTCGGAGACAAAGCCAGCCAATCCCGGCAAACCAAGCGACGCCATGGACGTGAAGATCAAAATGCTGCCGTACACTGGCACAATCGGAAAGATCCCTCCAAAGTCCTTCAAGTTGCGCGTGTGCGCTCGCTCATAAATCACACCCACTAAGAAGAACATACCGGCCGCCGACAAGCCATGGTTGAACATCTGCAAGACAGCGCCGTTCAAGGCAATGTTAGCATCCAGTGTGCCGGTCGCTTTAGCGGCCGCAGCAATCCCCAGCAACACAAACCCCATGTGGTTGACCGACGAATAAGCTACCAGGCGCTTGAAATCGGTTTGCCCATAGGCCGCAAACGCGCCGAAGACGATCGCCGCAACAGCCAAGAAGGCCAAGGCGCCGGCATATTCCTGCGCCTGCTGCGGATAGAGCGGCAACACCAGCCGCAGGAAACCGTAGGCGCCCAGTTTCAGCAGCACGCCGGCCAGGATCATCGAGCCGGCCGTCGGAGCCTCGGTATGCGCATCGGGCAACCAGGTGTGGAACGGCCAGACCGGCACCTTGATAGCAAAGGCCACCACAAACGCCCAGAAGATCACTCGCTTCACCGTCTCCACTGGAAGACCCAACAACAACCCCTCCACGTTGTTCCACTCGGTGACGATGATCTGCAAATCAAAGGTGCGGAAGAGCACACCCAGCAGCTGGATGCCCAACAACAAGCCGAGTGAGCCAGCCATGGTGTAAATCATGAACTTGATCGACGCATAGTTGCGATTGGCGCTGCCCCATTGATTGATCAAGAAATACATCGGCACCAAGCCGATCTCCCAAAACACAAAGAAGATCAACAAGTCCAGCGCCAGAAAGACCCCCAACATCCCTGTCTCTAGGAACAGGAACAGGATCATATACGCCTTAACCCGATCGGTGATGCTAAACGAGGCCAGGATCGCCAAGGGGGTCAACAACGTGGTCAACAACACCATCGTCAGCGATAAGCCATCCACCCCGAGGTGCACGGACGAACCGATCGCTTCATACCAAACATACTTCTCCACGAACTGGTGCCCTGGTTGATTCGGGTCAAAGTTAAACCAGAGCACCAACGAGAGCCCAAAGGGGATCAAACTGCTCAAGAAAGCCGTCCATCGAATCAGCTTGACCTGCTGAGCCGGGAAAAACAGCATCACCAACGCCGCAATCGACGGGACGAACAAGATCAGGCTCAGGAGGGGCAGACTCAGCACATCCATAGTTTCGCTCCTTAAGCCGCCATTTGGAAGAAGATGAAGAGCACCACGCTCACCAAGAGAAAAGCCAATATGGCCGAGATCATGTACTGTTGAATGCGTCCGGTCTGAATCGGAGTCATCTTGCGACCTGCCTTCTGGGTGCCATAGCCGACCAGATCGCCAAACCCGTTGACGATCCACACATCAATGTAGTAGCGAATTCGATCCCCAAGCCATTGCGTCGCTTGAGCCGAGAAGTGCAGGATGCCGTCAATCACGCTCTGATCTATCCAGCGATACACCAAGACCTCGGCCAACCAGTACGACGGACGGACAAACAGGAAGCCATATGCCTCATCGAAATACCACTTATTTTTGAGCACCGGCAGTTGCAAGGGATCCTCGGCCGGCGATTTCACATTGCGATACACCAACCAGCCGAGCAACAAGCCGCCCAACGCTACCCCAAACGAAGTCAGCAAGGGAACCCAACTGAATTCCGGCGCTTTGGGTACCTCAGGAAGGGTATGCCCGACAAAATCATGAAACCAGTTCGGCAACAGGCCGCCGATCAAGGGGAATTTCTCCGGAATACCAACCCAGCCATACCCTACCGCAAACACCGAGAGCACGATCAGCGGGATGGTCATCGTCCAGGGCGTCTCCTGCGCGTGACGGGCCTCCTCGGTGCGCGGCTCGCCCAGGAACACCAGCGTGATCTGCCGCATGGTGTAAAAGGCAGTCAGGAAAGCGGCCACAGCCAAGGTGATGAAGACAATATAGTGATGATGGGCCCAAGCATCGGCCAAGATCTCATCCTTCGACCAGAAGCCGGCCGTCACCAACGGGAACCCCGCCAGAGCAAAACCGCCGATCAAGAAGGTCCAGAACGTGATCGGCATGCGCTTGCGCAAACCGCCCATATTGAACATATCCTGCGGATCCATGTGGTGATTGCCGGTGTGTAACACGCCATGTTCCATCCCATGGATCACCGAACCGGAGCCCAGGAAGAGCAACGCCTTGAAAAAGGCATGAGTGATGAGATGGAACGCCGCCGCCACATAAGCGCCGATGCCCAGTGCGGCGATCATGAAGCCGAGTTGCGAGATCGTGGAATAAGCCAATACCCGCTTGATGTCGTTCTGGGCGACGGCGATCGTCGCTGCAAACAGCGCCGTGAACGTCCCAATAAAGGTCACAATCGCCATTGCGCCGCTATCCAAACTCAACAGCGGGAACATGCGCAACACCGCATACACACCGGCCGACACCATGGTGGCTGCATGGATCATGGCGCTGACCGGAGTGGGGCCCTCCATCGCATCCGGCAACCACACATGGAGCGGCCATTGTGCCGACTTACCGATGGTGCCGATGAACAATAGCACAGCAATCAGGCCGGCCGCTGAGAGACCCAAGATCGGCGTCGGAGTCGCTTCCAGAGCATGCAGCACCTTCTCGGTGAAGATCTCACGAAACGTCAACGTGCCCGTGGCCGAATACAGAAAGGCGATCCCTATCAACATGAACATATCGCCGATACGGGTGGTCATAAACGCCTTCACCGCCGCATCGCGCGCCGAGGGCTTACCATACCAGAACCCGATCAGCAAATACGAACACAAACCCATGATCTCCCAGCCGACGAAAAAGGTCAGCAAATTATCAGAAACCACCAGCAAATACATACCAAAAGCAAACAGGCCCAAAAAGGCAAAGAAGCGAGAATACATCGGCTCCACCGATGGGACCACATGCTTGTGCCCACGCTCATCGGTGACCGTCGCCCCATGGGGAGGCAGGCCAGGATGATCGTGATCGCCGGCCGGCTGACCGTAATTGTGATAACCGATGCTATACAGGAAGATCATCAAGATCGTCCACGCCACAAAGAACAAAGTTGCTGCCCCTAGCGGATCCACTAGCACCCCGATCCGCAGCCACGTTTCCCCGGTTGGCAACCACGGGAACGACATCTCAAACGGATGTTCACCGAGATGCTCCACCCCCAAGGCGCGGACAAACACCATCATGCTTCCCAACCACGAGAGGGCCACGGCGCCCACCGCCAACGTATGGCTTAACCCCTTGTTCTGGTTGGTGAAAACCACAATCAAGAAAAAGGCCAACAGGGGCGGCAAGGGCAGGAGCCAGATCAACGTCTCAGTCGCCATGAAGCCTCCATCCGTTACCATTTCATCAAATCAATCTCGTCAGCGATCACCGTCTTGCGGCGACGATAGACCGAGATCACCAACGCCAGACCCACGGCCACTTCAGCAGCTGCCACGGCAAACACAATCACGGCAAACACCTGGCCGTCCATGCGGGTCGGATCCAAATAACGCCAGAACGAGACCAGGTTAATATTCACCGCATTCATCATCAATTCCACGCCCAACAAGATAGCAATGGCGTTCTTACGCGCCAACACACCGAACAACCCAATGCTGAACAGCGCAGCGGACAAGATCAAATACCAGGAGAGCGGGATCATTCTTCTTTCCCCTTGCGTTGGAATGCAATATATACAGCACCGATCAGAGCAGCCAACAACAACACAGACGCCACCTCAAACGGCAAGACGAACGCCTCGGGCGAAACCAACGCCTGCCCCAAGGCCTGCACCGAATCAAACTCCGACGGATACGCGGGCGCAGCCGCCCAAAGGCCTTGCCATCCCCCCAACACCAACACCAGTCCGCTGAACATCAGCAACGCCAAGATCGCCGCTAACCACCAACCTGGATTCAACTGCGGCCCCCGATCGCGCAGCTCGCGACGCGTCAGCATCACTGCAAAAATAAAGAGGATAGCGATCGCACCGATATACACCACCACCTGGATCACCGCCATAAAGCCGGCCCTCAACATGGCGAACAAGACTGCAGCGCCGAACAACGTCACGATCAACCACAACGCCGCATGGATCAGATTGCGCGTGGTAACCACGCTCACGGCGGCAACCAACATCACCGCCGCCGTGACTAAAAACAAAATTTGCTCTGCTGTCATAACGCTATCTCCTCGGCAAAGTCCTAGCGATCAGGTTTTCTGCCCAGCGTTCACTGCGGCTCGAGCACCCTCAACGCGGCTCCGTTCCTGGCGTGCCTGGCGGCGCAAGATCTCCACCGTCACCCAACCGAAGACAACATTTGAGAGGAACATCCCCAAGACATACACCTCTGTCCCGCGTAACAACGAATGCATAAACGCCAGGAACATCAGCAAGGCAAAGGAGAAGGGAACCAAGAACTTCCAGTTTAAATCCAGCATCTTATCAATGCGAATGCGCGGCAACGTGTAGCGAATCCAACCAAACACCCAATACCCGATCAACGTCTTGACCAAGAACCACAACAACCCCAGCATCGGGTACTGATCCACCCACGGGCCGCGCCAACCGCCGAAGAAAAAGGCCGCAATAAAGCCGCCAAACGTAAAGGCATGCAACAATTCAGCGGCATAAAACAGTCCGAACTTCATGCCCGAATATTCAATGTGATGGCCGGCGATCAACTCCGATTCGGCTTCGGTCAGGTCAAACGGCGCACGTCCCATCTCGGCCAGAGCGCTGATCAAAAAGACCAAGCACGCCAACGGGGCCAGCACGATAAACCACGTGCTCTGGGCCTGCACGATCCCATTGATCCCCATCGTCCCGGCCAAGATAGTCGGGATCATCAACGAAACCACCATCGGAATCTCATACGAGATCATCACCGCCACCTGGCGGAACGCGCCCAAAAGCGCATACTTATTGTTCGACGACCAGCCGGCCATGATGATCGCCAGCGTGCCCAACGCCCCCACACCAACGATATACAGCACACCCACGTTCAAATCCACCCCAAACAAGATCGGCGAGAGCGGCAACACCGCCCACAACAGCAACACCGACATCATCATCAAGACCGGCGCCAAGTCATACACCACCTTATCTGCCCCCCTCGGATAAATATTCTCCTTGACGATCAGCTTGATGATGTCAGCAATCGGCTGGATCAACCCAAACGGCCCTAAGCGATTCGGGCCGAGGCGGTCCTGGAAGCGTGCCACGATCTTGCGCTCCATCCACACCAGAAAGATATCTAAAACCATCACCACCGAAATCAGCACCAGCACGGCAAGAAAGGCCGTCAGCACATGTGCTGCTTCTGGGGAAAGGCCCCAACTCACCAACAAGCCAGAGACCCAATCTGTGACCGGATTTCTCCAAAAATCCATGCGTCGCTCCTATCGTTTGGCTTCCCCATCTATGCGTCTGCGTGCCACAGTGGGGACCAGAATACAGATAACATAAAGAAAAGCTGAAAAGAACTCCTTTCAGCCTTTCGTGTCGATTTGGCTCCCTTATACCCACTCCAACATCCCTTTGCGCCAGGCATAGATCAGCCCTGCCAGGAGAATACCGATAAAGATCAGGCCCTCGACCACTACAAACACCCCCAACTGGTTTAGGGCCACTGCCCAAGGAAAGAGGAACACCACCTCCACATCGAACACCAGGAAGACCAGCGCAAAAATATAGTACTGGGCCTTAAACTGCACCCAGTTCTCCCCAACGGTTTCAACTCCACACTCATAGGTGCTTTCCTTGATTTGATTCGATTTCCGGGGAGAAAGAACTGCTGAAACGATAATCGCTGCTGCAGGGATGAGCGCGCCTACCACCAAAAATAGGCCAATATAGATCCACTCGTTCTGCATGGTTGCTCCGTCTATGAGGGTTCGCAAAGCGGTATGTGAATTGTACCACGAAGTCCCACGGCACAGAATGACACACGGTCAATTTTTCGGGTGATCATCGTCATATATCTCCGTATGCGCTCGAACGAATATATGCAAACCTCTCAAACGACGCCCCACAAACGCCATGACCGCCCCAGCCAGCATCCCGACCAGACCCCACATTCGCGCCTGCCGGCCCGTCCATCCCCACCACGATGTAGAGCGGATCACAACTGCTGGGGCGGCGATCACCTGCTGCCCCTCCTCCCCACCTGCAGCGTGAGAGGGCCGGCGTAGATACATCCACAGCCTTCCCCGCACCTCTTCAACAAAGTGCGGTTTCACCTCCCAATAAAACGACGCCCCTCGACCTTCTGCCAGCGTAGTGCTCACCGCCTCCGACGGGCGGACCTCGGTCAACGGCAGATCCAACCGAGCAGCGAGGACCATCGGCGTCGCCGCTTCCTTCTTTCCCTCAACGTGCAATTCCACGATCTGCGAATCCCCCGCTCGCATCGCCGGTTGAAACACGAAGCGAGCCGCAGACTGGATCGGCGCCTCCTCTGGCAAAGCCAACCCAACCACCTGGGTGTGTCTGGGCAACGGCCATACCCCCCAACCAAACAACGCTACCGATAGCGCGGTCCCGATCCAAGCAGCTCCCTCGACAGCCCACACCACCAATCGTCTAGTCGTGTACACCGGCCATCCACAACCCGATCTGCTCTCGCCTGGCGCTCTGTGCATCCACCTCGGCCACGATCTGCCCACGATACATCACGGCGATCCGATCGGCAAGCGCCATGATCTCATCCAGTTCGGCCGAGACCAGCAACACTGCTATCCCTTGATCGCGCATCGCCACGATCTCGCGGTGGATGTATTCGATCGAGCCGACATCCAAGCCGCGCGTCGGCTGGTTGGCGATCAACAGGCGGATCGGCCGGCTCAGCTCGCGCGCCACAACCACCTTCTGCTGATTGCCGCCCGAAAGCTTCGACGCGGCCACATAGGCTGAGGGTGTGCGGATGTCGAAGTCCTGGATCAAGCGGCCGGCGTAGCTGTCAATTGCTTTGGGCTGCAGCACCGAGCGCACGCCAAACGGCGGCTGATAATAGGTGCACAACACCAAGTTGTCGGCAACAGCGTAAGGGAGCACTAGGCCGTGTCGCTGGCGATCCTCGGGGATGTGGGCCGTGCCGGCTTCGAGGATGGCCCGCGGCGAGAGATCCTCCAGCTCGCGTCCAGCGATCAAGATCCGTCCAGCATGGGGAAGGCGCAGACCGGTCAGGGCCTCCACCAGTTCGGTTTGCCCGTTCCCCTGTACCCCGGCAATCCCCAGGATCTCCCCGGCGCGGATCGAAAACGACACCCCGCGCACCGCCTCCAACCCACGCGCATCGCGGATGCGCAACCCCTCGACGCGCAGCACCTCCTCGCCGGCTTGGGTTGGCTTCTTCTCCACCGTCAAGATCACATTCCGCCCGACCATCATCGAAGCTAGCTGCGCCTCATCGGTTGCCTGGGGTGTCACCGTCCCAACCACCCTGCCGGCCCGCATCACCGTGATCCGATCGGCAACCGCCATCACCTCCTTGAGCTTGTGAGTGATGAAGATGATCGAGACGCCGCGCTCCCGCAATTGATTCATAATGCGGAAGAGCTCTTCTGCTTCCTGGGGAGTGAGCACGGCGGTCGGTTCATCTAGGATGAGAATGTTTGCCTGGCGATAGAGAGCCTTGACGATCTCCACCCGCTGCTGAATGCCCACCGGCAGATCGCCAACCATCGCATCCGGATCGACATCCAATCCATATTGGTGCGATAGCTCGGCTATCTTCTTAGCCACTCCCTGTCGATCCAACACGTCCAGTTGGATAGTCTGCCACCAGCGTTGCCAGCCGGTCACAGGCATCCCTCCCATCTCTCGGTGCAAGGTCTCCGCACCGAGCATGATATTTTCGGTCACCGTGAAGACCGGCACCAGCATGAAATGCTGATGCACCATGCCGATACCCAGGCGGATCGAATCACGAGGGGAGTGCAGGGTGACCTGCCGGCCGTTCACCCATATCTCACCGGCATCCGGCCGATAGAGACCGTAGAGGATGTTCATCAAAGTCGTCTTCCCGGCGCCGTTTTCACCTAGCAGAGCATGGATTTCCCCTTTGCACAGATCGAAATCCACCCGATCGTTGGCCAAAACCCCTGGGAAGCGTTTGGTGATGCCTTTCGCCTGGAGGACAATCTCATCGGTCATGCAACTCTCTCCTATTTCTCATATGGCTGTCCATCGGCGGCCGGCGGGACGGTCTTGCCTACGATGCCGGTCAAAATGATCATGGTCAGGATATACGGCGCTAACCCCACCACATACGAGATCTGCAAAATGGCCAACTGAGGCGGGATCACCTCGCGGAAGAACTGCATGTTGATCTGCAACGCCTGGGCTGCGCCGAAGATAAGGGCGGCCGCCCAAGCCCCAAAGGGCGTCCAATTGCCGAAGATCATAGCCGCCAACGAGATGAACCCCCGGCCGTTGGTCATCAGCGGCTCAAACGAGGAGACCGACTCGAGGGTGAAATAGGCCCCTCCCAGGCCGGCCATCAAGCCCCCAATCACCACATTCATATAACGCACGCGCTCCACCGAAATCCCAACCGTATCCGCCGCTCGCGGATGCTCACCCACCGCCCGGGTGCGCAACCCCCAGCGGGTGTAGAACAGCACAAAATGCGTAACCATGACCAGCAGGATAGCGGCAAACGTGATCGGCTGTTGATCAAAAATGCGACCGACCACCGGAAAATCAGCCAGGATCGGGATAGCGATACGCGGCAGCGTGCCGGGAGCGTGAGGCACATCTCCGCCAAAAATGCTGCCTTCCTCGAAGAACAATTGCCGATTGAGAAAGCCGGTGATCCCTACCGCCAGGATGTTGATCACCGTACCGCCGATGATCTGATCCACCTTAAAGGTGACCGAGAGCAGAGCATGCAGCAGGGCAAACAGCCCGCCGGTCAGCACGGCAGCGACCACTCCGCCAATCAGGCTGGGTAGGGGGGCGAATTTATAGACGTGATTCAAGTAGATCGATGCTAGCCAGCCGAAAAACGCCGCAGCCAGCATCATGCCCTCGATGCCGATGTTGACCACGCCGGCCCGTTCGCAAAAAATGCCGGACAGGGCGCCCAATGTCAACGGCGTTGCCACGGCAATCGTGGTCGCCATCATGCTGGTCACGATCACGATCGGCGAGGTCTGCACCCGGCCGATAAGCACCATTACACTGAACAGAATAGCAATGATCAGAGCGATGAAACCAAACCGGCGCCAGTCCATCCTAACCTCCCCATCCGCGCGTGAGCACCACCCGCTCCTCTGCAACCCGAATACGATACAGGTAACGCACGATTCGGTCAGCAGCCACAAAGAGCAGAATCAAACCCTGGATGACCGAAATGATGTCGACTGGGATCTGGGTTAAGAATTGCATGCGCGTGGCGCCGTTTCTCATGGCGCCGAACAGGAGCGCCGCCAGCACCACGCCCAGGGGATGGGTCTTGCCCAACAGGGCGATGGCAATCGCGTCGAAACCGTATCCGATCGAAAATCCCAACTCATGCCGATAGTTCAAACCGGTGACCTCGATAGCGCCGGCCAGGCCGGCCAAGGCGCCCGAGAGGGCCATAGTTAACACCAAGATGCGCTTGACGCGAATGCCGGCGTAGCGCGCCGCCTCAATGTTTGTCCCCACGGTCCGGATCTCGAACCCGAGCGTTGTGCGCCACAACAACCACCACACCAAACAGGCGATCAGAAAAGCCAGCGGAAAGCCCCAGTGAATGCGCAACGGTTCAACGATCGGAGGAATGCGCGCACTTTCATCAATCAACGGCGTGCGTGCGATCACGTTGAGCGGGTCGGGATCCTTCATCGGGCCGTTGAGGAGATAACTCACCAGATTCAACGAGATGTAGTTCATCATGATGGTGTTGATCACCTCATGCCCGCCAGTATACGCTTTGAGCGCTCCCGGAATAGCCGCCCATATCGCCCCGACCACGATCCCCGCTCCGATCGCCAACGGCAAATGAACGATCGGAGGCAGCGAGAGGCCCAACACCTCCGGCAGGGCATAACCCACCCAAGCGGCGGCCACGGCACCAAAGGCTAGCTGTCCCTCAGCGCCGATGTTAAACAGACCGCCGCGAAAGGTCAGAGAAACCGCCAGGCCGGCGAAAATGTAAGGCGTGGACCAAACCGCCGTCTCGCTCAGTGCTCGCGCGGACCCAAATGCCCCCTGGAACAACCCGACATAGGCAGCGATCGGATTGCCCCCTGCCAGGGCGATCACCACGCCCCCAGTCAACATGGCTGTGAACACCGCCAACAAGGGGATTAGCATAGCCCGAAGCGCAGCGCGCACCGCGGAGAGAACTGATCTCCAGAACATACCCCGAGATTCGTTATCGAGCTGCATGAGAGTTCAACCCATGAAAGAGATGGTTTTCCATGGCACCGACAAGAAATGGCTTTCCTTGCAATGCAAGATTCTCGTTACTGGACTACCGAGCCATCCACAAGTCCATTCATTCTCTTCGGACAACTTTTGGCAAGGTTTTGAGATTATATCATGCGCCAATGAGCGGCCGTTTTCGGTTTTGGCAGCCTCTGTCCATGAAACAAACATGGGGAAAGGAAGACACCTTTCCCCATGATCACTGCTTAACGAACGGCCTACTCGGATGGCTTGGCAGGAAGCACGTTGGTCTGCAGGGTGCCATCCAGCAACATCCGATTGATCTCTTCCATCTTAGCCTTGACCTCTGCCGGCACTTCGTTTTCCAGCTCATGGAAGGGAGCGTAACCACACTTGCCCAGGTAGTTGCCGGCTGGGAAGGCGCCGACGCCGGCCTGGTCGTCCTTGGCAAACTTGATCAATTCAAAGGTGCCTGGGGTCAGCAACTTCATGGCGCTGGTAAGCAAGCGCGACGCAGCTTCAGGCAACGTATAGTACTGATCCGTATCCACGCCGATGGCGTAAATGCCGCGTTGAGCGGCTGCGATCACTGCACCGTTGCCGGTCTTGCCGCCGCCGCCGAAGATCACGTCAACGCCCTTGTCCACCATCGAGTTTGCTGTCTGAGCGCCCCATTCCGGATCAGTGAAGGTCTTATCGAAACCAACATCGTTGTGATAGACGATGAAGATCTCGACATTCGGATTGATATACAGGGCGCCGGCACGATAGCCTTCACCAAAGCGCCAGACAGGCGGCACGGCATCCGTGCCGAAGACGCCGCCGATCTTGCCGGTCTTGGTCATCATGGCAGCCAACGCGCCCACCAAGAAGCCCGCCTGATCCTCGGGGAAGATCAAGCCAGCCAGATTGGGCAAATCGTTCGTTGGATCGTCATCCACAGCCCAGGCTTGGAACTGATCTACACCGATGAAATACACGTTCGGATACTTCTTGGCGGCGGCAATCGACGCTTCGCCCAACCCAAACCCGACCGTCACAATCACATCGTAGCCAGCATCGACGAAGGTAGCGATGTTCTTATCGTAGTCCTTAGCGTCGGTGGTCTCAATGTAATTCACGATCGCTCCAAGCTCTTTCTCGGCTTGCTTCACACCGTCCCAGGTGGACTGGTTGAAGGACTTATCATCGATCTTGCCCACATCCGTTACCAAACCGACGCAGAACACCTCTGGCTTGGAACAATCCGGCGCCTGGGGGCCACAGGCTGACAGGATCAGCGCCATCGTCAACAAAACAGCAAGCAGAACTCGTGATATCTTCATATGTCAGTTCTCCTCAACAAAGGGTTAGGATGGAAAACGTACAGAGAAAAGGCCCTTCAAGACGATTTTTGCTAGGAAGCACTTCCTACAAGAACAGATAAAGTCAGTGTGATATCATAATACATATCAAGATTTTGACAAGGTTAAGTGTTGTTCCAAAGTTAGTAAAAGTGTGGTTAAATTGGCTGTGAGGCAGTCCGAAAACCACCTCACAACCCATGAAGAAAGGGGCACACTGAGATGCACCTAAACTTGATTTTACCAAAAGTTGAGCCGATTCAATATGAATTCCCAACACCGGGAGTGGCTAAATTATGGGTTGATAAACTGAAACACATGAGCGGGATAGTTCGGAAAACGCTGCTTGCGCCATGGACGGCAGTGGAAGCAGTACAGAAAAATCTTCCAGGCTGCCTTCCAGGCTTCTG
>Ga0116210_1000031_pt1 | contig 125526 bp, 116 predicted proteins | sample TshhotsprinmetaG_FD_94483 | JGI IMG/M metagenome (GOLD analysis project Ga0116210, IMG submission 94483) | Hot spring microbial communities from South Africa to study Microbial Dark Matter (Phase II) - Tshipise hot spring metaG | ecosystem: Environmental > Aquatic > Thermal springs > Hot... | reverse complement strand
CCGGCCTTCGCCGACCTGAGCGCGCTCGTTGCGCCGCTGCGCGATGTGACTCTGCCTCCGCCGCCCGGCCTGGAGTTGCCCGAAGAGGCGGTGCGGCTGTCGGCTCAGGTCTATTCGCTGCCACAGTGGATCGAAGAAGACCCGCCGGTATCCGTGCAACTGATCGCCTACCTGCAAGACGCGCTGGGCATCCCCTACCGCGTACGCCTTTTGCCGCCGGGGAGCGTGCCGGTCTCTGCCGCGCCCGGCGCAGAGACTGCGCAGCAGATGCCGCCCACGCCGGTTGAAGAATGGCTGACCTTCGCGGGCGAATTGCCGGAGGGTGGGCACAAGCCCTATCGGCTGATGCGCCTGGCCCTGGCGAGCGAACAGGGCAACATTGACGCCTTCCAGCACACGATCTACCTGGATCGCCTGGCCACCCTGGATGCCTTCGGCACGGCGCGCACCCTGGAAAGTTTCGAAGACGAGACCAACGTCTGGACGCAGGCGACTGTCGCCAATCCCTATGCCGCCTCGTGGACGCAGATCACGGGCGGCAGCCTGGTGCAGGGCGTGACCATGCAGCGCGTGCGCGGCGAGGTCACGGAAGTGGACGGGCCAACCGCGCTGCGCCTGGACTACAGCATGGGTAAATTGGGCGGACGCCGACGCGAACCGAGCATCACCGTCAACGAGCCGCGCCTCGACCGGCTGCCGGTGCTGATCAACGCCACCTTCGCCCGGCAGTTCGGCGCGCGCACCGCCGCTGACGAGCCGCTCGCCCCTGGCGACGAGCGTAACCTGATCCTCAACCTGGGCAGTGGGTCGGTGGAACTGGGCTATCGCGTAGTGGGCGTTTTCGAGGACTTCCCTTCGGTGGACGCCAAAGTGCCGGTGATGGTCACACACCGCGACCTGCTGCAGCCGGTGATCAATCAGGCGGCCTCTACGGCGTATTTCTTCGCCGATAACGAAGCCTGGCTGGAGCTGCCCCGCCAGGCCCCGTCCGACGCGCTGCGGGCGGCCATCGCCGCGCTGGGGGGCGGAGTCACGGGGACGCTGTGGGCCTGGGATCGCTATGGCGAGTTGCAGCGCGAGCCGCTACCCAGCGCGGTAGCGGGGATGCTCTTCGCCGGTTTCTGGATCAGCCTGGCGCTGACGCTGCTGGACTTTGCGTTCTATCTGGTGGTCACGGCCCGGCAACGGCTGTTCACTTTCGCCGTGCTGCGTTCTCTGGGGTGGGACGCGAGCCATATCTGGCGGCTGCTATTCATCGAACAGATGGCGTTGGTGTTGCCGGCCCTGTTCATCGGCAGCGCGATCGGCGCGGGGCTAGCCTATTTGCTACTGCCATTTCTGGCGCTGGTGGGCAGCGAGACCCTGCGTCTGCCGCTGGCTGACCTGGGCGTGCTGTTGCTGGCGCTGCTGGTCTCCTTCGCCGCGCTGATGGGCGTGGCCGCGGTTTTCCTGCGGCGTATGAGCGTCAACCAGGTGTTGCGGCTGGGGGAGGAATGAAGGGGATTGCGGATTGTGGATGGCGAAATGCTAAAGGCCGCCCCCGCACAGCCTGATGGGGAACAGACAGGGTAGAGTGACATGAACCAACTACAACCAACCTCGCAAACTGCCGCCGAGAGCGCCAATGTCGCCCGACCGGTGTTCATCGAATGCGACAACCTGGTCAAAATCTACAAGGTGGCCGATCTGGAAGTGGTGGCGCTGCAGGGGCTGGACCTGGTGGTGCGCGAAGGCGAGATGATGGCGCTGGTGGGGCCGTCGGGGTCGGGCAAGTCCACGCTGATGAACATCCTGGGCGGGTTGGACTTCCCCACTGCCGGGCGCGTGCGCGTGGGCGACTACAACCTGCTCGAACTGACTCGCCGCGATCAGGTGCGCTATCGGCGCTTCATGGTCGGCTTTGTGTGGCAGCAGACGGCGCGCAACCTGTTGCCCTACCTGACCGCGATGGAAAATGTCGAGCTGCCCATGGCCCTGGCGGGCTTCCCCGCTCGCGAACGGCGCGCCCGCGCCGCCGATCTGCTGGAGCGGGTGGGGCTGGCCGACCGCATGAAGCACCGCCCGGATCGCCTGTCCGGTGGCGAACAGCAGCGCGTGGCGATTGCGGTGGCGATGGCCAACCGCCCCCGCCTGTTGCTGGCCGACGAGCCGACGGGCGAAGTGGACAATCAGTCCGCCGAGCAGATATTCCACGCCCTGCGCGCGCTGAACGCCGACTTCAACGTGACGATCATCATTGTCACGCACGACATGACCGTCTCGACCAGAGTCGATCGCGTGGTGGGGATGCGCGACGGGCGTACCAGCACCGAGATTCTGCGGCGGCGCGAAGGCGACATCGCCATTCACGAGGAAGAGTACGCCATCCTCGACCGCGCCGGTCGCCTGCAACTGCCCGAAGCGTATATCGAAGCCCTCGACCTGGAAGACCGCGTGCGCCTGCATCTGTATGAGGATCACATTGGCGTGTGGCCGGAACACGCGCACCGCAACGGGGATCACAGGGAACAGGAGTGAGCGAGGGATGATCAGCGAGACACACAGCTACTCTAGCAGCCTGGAACCGGTGGTGCGCCTGGAGGGCGTGCACCGTGTCTATCACCTGGCCGGCGAGGACATTCACGCCATCAACGATGTGACGCTCGACATCTGGCCGCAGCGCATGACGGCCATCGTGGGGCGCTCTGGCTCTGGCAAGACGACATTGCTCAACCTGATCGCCGGTCTGGACAGGCCCACGCAGGGCACAGTATGGGTGCTGGGCCGCAACCTGGCGCAGCTTGACGAGCGCGAGCTGTTGGCGTTGCGCCTGCACAAGCTCGGCTTCGTTTTCCAGAGCTTCGGGCTGATGCCACTGCTGAGCGCGCGCGAAAACGTCGGCGTGCCGCTGCGGATGCGCGGTCTGCCGCCCGACGAGCGCGAAGCCCGCGTGGACGAAGCGTTGGCCTGGGTGGGGCTGAGCGACCGCGCGCATCATCGCCCCTATGAACTTTCGGGCGGCGAACAGCAGCGCGTGGCGATCGCGCGGGCGCTGGCGGAAGACCCCGAACTGGTGCTGGCCGACGAGCCGACCGGCCAACTCGACACGCGCACCGGACGGCGTATCCTGGAATTGTTGCGCCGGATGGTGGAAGAGCGCGGCGTCACGCTGGTGATCGTCACGCACGACCCGCAGGTGATGGCCGAAGCCGATATCGTGCACGAACTGCGCGACGGGCGGCTGGTGGGCACGCGCGTCAAAGAAGGGGTCGGCGTGCTGGGGCGGTGACGTCTTCGCCGCGCAGTTGGGGCAGGGAGGCAACCGTGAATGCCAGACGAGCGCTGCACTGGCTGGCTGTGGCGGGCAGCGTGGCCTTGTTCGGCGGAGCGGCCCTGCATATGCGACCCGCCGATACGCCTTCTGCGCCCGCCGCCCGTCTGATTCTCCCGACGCCCAGCGCTTCTACGCCGGAAGTTTCCTCCGCTCCTCTACCTGCCCTGGCGCTGATTCAGGGTCTCAAAGCGCGGCGGCTGGTCTTGTTGCCACTGAACGGCGCAGGCACGCCCCTGGAAATTGATCGCGGGGTACAGGTCTGGCCGCTGCTGCCCAGCCCGGACGGGACGCGCCTGCTCTATGGTAGCGCGGGCGCGGTGATGGTGTTCAACGCGAACGCGCAACGGGCGAACATTGTCGGCGAACTGCCCGCGGGCGGTCGTCTGCTGGGGGCGCAGTGGTCACCGGCGGGTGACGCGGTGGCCTACGTGGTGCAGACGGAGCGTCACGCGGTCGCCAGCTACGCCCCTGCGGATGGCTCGGCCTTGCCGGTCGAGCTGCTGCGTGTGCCCGTCGGTCTCGATGTGGATGTGGGTTGGCTGCCAGATGGCCGTCCGGTGGTGCTTTATCTGGGGCTGGGGGCAGCCGGTGGCCTGGAGCCGCATTACCGTGTATACGATCCCGTCGCGCGGGAGTTCACCGCTCTGCCGCCGGACGAAGCGGAACAGGTACAACAGCCCTGGGCACCCTGGCGCTCGCCCGACGGGACGCAACAGGTCTACGCGGCGAGCACCTGGCAGAATGCGCGCTTCCGCGGGGCGTGTCGCACTGGCCCGCTGGGATTGGCCGACGATAGCTGGCTGCCCGCGTATTCCCTCTCACAGGGAGGGGGGCGTCCGCTGGCCTTTGTCGTCGAGGGGCTGTTCATGGATCGCCCTACCTGGCTGCAGGACGGACGCATCCTCTTTCGGGCCATCGCCGATTCAGCCTGCGCCAGGGGGCAGTCGGGGCTGTATATCGGCAGGCTGGGCGAGACTCCCAGTCGCCTGGTGGCCGTGGAACCCGATCCAGCCCCTGATGACACAGACAGAGCGCCTCTGGGCGTTGCCTATGCCGTTGATCCCGCGCAGACTCGCGTAGTCTGGTCGGAAAATGACAGCGTCGCCCGGCGCAGCAGGGTGTATGTCATGTCGCTGGCGGGCGGAGAGGCGCGGGCGATCTACTACACTTCCCCTCTGCTCGACGACGCTCAACCTTTCGCTTACCGCGACCAGAAGATCATCCTGTACCTGGTGTGGTTGGGCTGAGGCGTCTGCTTGCCTGAGAAGAAATTCACCGCAGAAACCCAGAGGACGCAGAGAAAGACGCTGATGCTCTGCGCTCTCCTGCTCAGCTTTTTGCCCTGAGCACAGACGTAGCCGCGCAACGCGGGAAAGTCCCGGCGTTCCTGCCTTCGAGTACAATAAGTTGTAGACATCGTGTGCAGGGGAACTGGTATAACCTGCTGACAGATTGTGCACAGGCTGTGGAAGACTGTGCACAAATCAGGAGGGAGAGCGCATCATGATCGCGTTAGGGCGGTTGCTGGGGATATTGCTCTTTGGCGCTGGTGTGTCTGGCACCTCGCCAGAACGTCCCAAACGACGGGCTACGCTAACAGGCTATACGACTCTGCACGACAACGCGCTCCGCCTGACGGATGTCCGGCCCTGGCTGGAAGAGATGGGTGTGCCTGGCGCAGCGCCGCTACGCGGAGGTGGGGGCGGCGCGTTGCTTACTGCCGGGCGGCTGACGCTGGAAGGAAGCGGTTGTGGCAGCGGAGGCGTGCACGAAGCAGAGGGCAAAGCGGCCTCCTATGGGGTCGGTCAAGGCGCGCTCGACCTGGGGATGGTGCTGGTACAAAAGCGCTTCCTGCGCGTCTATACGCTGGCGGGGGTGGGCGGCATGGGCGGCGGAGTCTCGCTGCGCCCCGAAGGTGGCGAAGGCGCGCCAACTAACACGGGTTGGGGATCGCTCCTGTTGCGCGGGGGGATCGGGATCGATCTCGTGGTGCGCATATGGCGCGTGGGGGTGATGGTCGGGCTGCGCGCGGGCTATCAGTCCGCCGCTTTTCATGTGCAGCAGGGGGAAGGGCCAGAACTCCCCGCGCCGACGGGCTGGTTCTTCCGCGTGGTGGCCGGACCGTTGGTAAGCTGGTAGGGACGGGAAACAAAAACACGGTCCGTTTGGGAGACGGGCCGTGCTTGAGCGCCGAGTACCTCCGCGATGCTCAGTCCAGGTGTCGGGCGATCTTCGGCTCCAGGGCGGGCAGGGGCATGAACCCGACGATCCGTTCCGCCACTTCGCCATTCTTGAAGAGCATCAGGGTCGGGATACCCATGATGCCATATTGCATCAACAGGTTCTGGTTCTGGTCGGCGTCTACTTTACCGACGCGCAGCTTGCCTTCGTACTTCTCGGCGAGCTGATCCACCAGCGGCGCGATCATCCGACACGGGGCGCACCATTCGGCCCAAAAGTCGAGCAGAACCGGCAGTTCAGATCTCAGCACTTCCTGCTCAAAGGTGGCCTCGGTCACTTCAAAGGTTTTCGAACCCATTTCTGGCTGGCTCCTTCCCCTCCAGTGGGACAACGCTGAACGCCTGCCCCCTGCGCGCAATGCCCATACAATTAGTTTGCCCCCAAAATATAGCATGAATGGGGTTGATTGCCTATCGTTGGGTCTGCTGGCTGGTTTTGATGCGATGACCCTGGAGGGCGCGCGCAAACTGTGAGGGCCGTTTGCTGCAGTCTGTTGCCCCTCACCCCTGCATCCCTCTCCCTCGTGACTGCGTCGCGGGGCGAGGGGACTTGTTGTCTCTCGCGCGAGGCTCCCCTTCGCCCGCAGCGCGGGAAAAGGGGCTGGGGGATGAGGGCCATCGGGCACAGCAAAGCCGCTGACAACCTTTGCACGCACCCTTGTCCCGTCAGGGTAGCGCCCTGCGGTCGGTGCTGTATAATCGCTGCTGAGCGACGCACACAAGGCGGGGGGAGAGTATGAACGTTCGAGCGGTGCGTTGGCCGGAAGAGCAGGAAGCCATCCTGGATCATATCCGCCTGACCTACGGCGCGGAGGAGTACGAGCAAGTTGCGACCTGGTACGGTACGCAGCCGGGGTTCGACCCGGCCAACTGCCTGGTCATTGATGGGGATCAGGAAGGGGAAATCGCTGCGCACGCGACCCTGCTGCCGCGGCAGATACAGATTGGCGAGAGCATCTTGCCGACCGCCGAGATCAGCCTGCTGAGCGTGCTGGAGCCATACCAGGGGCGCGGCTACGAGGGGTTGTTGCTGGAGGCCCTGCATCGGCGCATGTCCGAGCGGGAATATGTGCTCGGCCTCAGCTTCGGCGACCCCTGGCTGTTCGATAGCTGGGGGTACGATTATGCTGTGGGAATGTACCTGACCAATTTCGAGTCCGAGATCAGCACCGAGGGGGCGTTGCGGGCGGGGCAGTGGAGTCAGGAGCACAGTTACGAGCGACGTATGGCCGAACGGCTGGGGGCGCGCAGCCGCGAAGTGACGGTGCGCCGCTTTTACAGTGATGACCTGCCGGTCGTGCAGGCGCTCTATGCGCAGGAGAGCGCGCGCGGACATTACGTTTTCGCCCGCGACCAGGACACCTGGGTCTGGCAGATCGAGCATCTGCTGCGCAGCGGGCGCGGCGAGGCCGATGACTTCCTGGTGGCCGAAGTGGACGGGCGGCTGGCGGCCTATGCGCGGCTGGTCTCGCAGGGGCCGGTCAATACTTTCCGCGATACGCAGGCGGCCCGCTTCAGCGTGATCGAAGCGGCGGGCGATCATCCGGACGCGGTCGAAGCGCTGCTGGCGCAGATCGGGCGGATGGCGCAGAGCTTCAATGTGGATCGCATCGGGTTGTTCGTGCACCCGCAAAGCGCCTTCATGCAGCACGCGCTGGTACGTGGGGCGCGGCTGCGCTTCTTCACCGGGGCGGGGTTGTTGCGCCTGCACAACCTGGCGCTGGCGCTGTACCTGCTGGAGCCGACGCTGGAGGCGCGCCGCCTGAACAGCCGTTTTGCCTCGCGCCCCTACCGGCTGATCATCACCACCGAGCAGGAGCAGGCCGAAGCCTTCCTGGGCATGGGCGAGCCGGAGATCGTCGAGCTGGAAGCGCCCTCGACCTCGGTCGTGCGGTTGATGACAGGCTGGTACACCATAGACAACCTGAGCATGGGGTATGCGGAACGGTATGCCGATCTGTTGCGCGTGCTGTTCCCCCGGCGCGACCCGAAGATCGGCCTGGCCGATTTGCTCTAGCGCTGCGCCGTTTGCAGATCACAGGAGAACACATGCCATGTCGCAGATCACAGTGCGCCAGGCGACCCTGGCCGATGCGGCCAGCATCTCGGCGTTACACAACGCGACGATTGACACCTGGCGGCGACGTACACCCGACGGCGAATGGGTGCCGGGGGACTATGAAGAACTGACGCTGTTCGAGCGCTGGGTGAACGGTGGCCCCTGGGCCAGCGTCGAGATGTGCGCGGTGCATCTGGCGAACCTGCTGCGCGGCAGCGACGGCATCCCCCTGGTGGCCGAGGTAGACGGGCAGGTGGGGGCAGAGGCGGAAGTCTTCATCGGGCGTGAACCGGAACCGTTTGGCTATCACATCAACCTGTCTAAGCTCACTGTGCATCCGGACTTCGCCGAGGCTGGCCTGAGCAGCGCGCTGCTGACTTACGTCGTGCAGATCGGGCAGGCCATCCGCTGCAAACGGATCACAGTGGCCGACGGCGAACCCAACGCCGCCCTCTACGAGCATCATCAGTTCAGCCGGGCGCACACGGGTCAGCGCATTGTTTTACCGGCGCGCGAGGGGCGTGTCTTTTACCAGGCGAGTGACCTGAGGACGTTCGATCCGGCGCAGATCGAAGGCTGGCACATGCCCCTGGGCCGTTACCAGAACGCCCGCCAGGAGTGGGATCGCATGACTCCGGGCTTTTGGAACAGCGTGCCAGAGATTGTGGAGATCGAGACGGCACGGTTGCATTTCCTGGTCACCGGCCAGGAAGCCTACGCGCTGATGCAGCAGGATCGCGACGACCCGCAGCGCGTGCACGCTTTTGTTTGGGCCAAGCGCCCGATCAAAGGGTTGCTGGTGATGACGCTGTGCGACTGGGCGCTGCGGCACGATTACCGCGAGATTGTCTCGTTCGCCTGGGACTTCACGTTGCCGCTGCTGGAGATGGACTTCAAGCGCGAAGGCGCTCCCCAATATCTCTATAGCCGGACGGTGTAGCAGAGCGTCAGAAGAAGGGCGAAAAACCCTGCGCGCCCGCGACTCCGGAAGAACTGCGCGCGTGCCGGGAAGAGTGTGCCCTGGCTGGGCGGCACATGGTGCATTCAACGGGCGCATCGTGGGCAGCGTGGCGCGTGGGGAAGCTCAGCCGAATACGACATAGACTTGTTGGTCGAATGGAACTACTTGCATCTCATCCTGCCATGGGAGAAAGGAAAATGGGAGTCAATGGAAGTCCCGGTTGCCTGGCCGCGCTTTTCGGCGTAGGCGGGACAAGAAAGAGCAACTCTAAGCACGTGGGGGTGGTGGAGTACTGGATGGAGGAAGAATCGCCTCCTCCTATGACGTTCGCAGCCTGGAGGCAGAGCTAGCGCCCTACCTGCAGAGTGCGCAGACAACACCAGAGTCGGCCAAACGTGCTCCATCTCCAAGGGCCAGGGTATCCGTCGCCAGCGGAGTTCCGCTCTGTCCTAAGTGTGGTACTCCTATGGTGTTGCGCGTGGCGCGGCGTGGCGCGTACCAGGGCAGGCGTTTCTATGCCTGCCCCAGCTATCCGAAGTGCAAGGGGGTGATCCCTGCTGAGTAGTCGGCTGTCTGGCAACACGGCACAATATAATTCGGTCGAGCACCGGTTTCCCCAGGACGCCGACGGGCATATAATGAAGAAAAGGCCCGACATGCAAGCGGTAGCGTGCCTGCCTGGCCTCTTCATCTGGTATAAAAGGAGACGTAGCAATGAGTGCGGACGCAATGCAACAAATTGGCGTGCATCTGGAATTTCTGGGTTACCAGATCAGCCAGGATGGCGACATCATGAGGGCCAGGCACCAGAGCCAACCTAATTTCCTGGTGCGGCGGCTGGCGGGCGGTATTCTGTTTGTGTCCATCTTTGGGTGTAACGATAATGCCAAGCGGGATAGACTCGGCTATCTGGAAATGCTCAATACCCTCAACGACAAAGCCTCGGTGGCGCGTTTCTATGCGGACAAGGACTCCGACCTGTTCATCGAAGCCTGGTATCCTGATCACTACGACCGGGCAGAGTTCGGCATCTTCATGCAGGCGTGGGATCGCGACATCATGACCCTGTTGATGGCGGGGGCCGACCGCTACCTGCGCTAACGGCACTGGCAAGCTCTAAATGAGCTTGAAAGTCTTCGGATGCCGCCAGGCTATCCGAAGATTTGTTTTGTATGGAGGTGCTTGCTGTCTCAATCCTTCAGGGGGCGTGCAAGATGTGACAGGCAATTTGCGGCAGTCTGCTACCCCTCATCCCTAACCCCCCTCTCCCTCGCGACTGCGTCGCGGGGCGAGGGGACTTGCTGTCTCTCGCCCAGGTGCGCCCCCTTCGCCCACAGCGCGCGAGAAGGGGCTGGGGGATGAGGGTTATCGGGCGGGACAAGGTCGCTGTCAACCTTTGTTTGATGCAATCCCCTGACTCATCCTTCAACAGTCATTGACACGATCGCGTGCTTTGCCTACAATCTGAGCAGATAGCATGTGAAGGGCTGATGGTAACAGGAACGATTGTCACCATGCTGACTCACTTTCGCTGTATCTGTCTGAAGCGGGGGCGCTAGCGCACACAGCTTCGGACAGAGCGGATCGCCGACTTCCCCAAGGCCAACGGCTGAGTTGCGCGGCAGCGTCCCCGATATGGCGAATATCTTCGCCAGATCGCGAACGGGACATCATGCGCGATGAGGTACGTTGGTCTTGTTCTTTGCATGAATGGCGCTCATTACAAGGAGGACACCATGACTGACTCGCGCCGCGTAGATCACAATCAGATACGCACCAACCAGGTTTTCACCATAGCTTTGCTGGTCTTGGCCTTTGTGCTGGATATACCCGCTCTGCTGGCATTCACCGCCGCGGTGATGTTGCTCTCGGCGGTGTTCCCGGCCTGGGGGCTGTTCACGCGCGTCTATCGTCACTTGCTGGTGCCGCTGGGGGTGATCCGGCCCGACCTCATCCCCGACAACCCAGAGCCGCACCGCTTCGCCCAACTGCTGGGCGGCACCTGCGTGACGCTGGCGGCGTTGGCGGTCTTCGCCGGCCTGGAGATAGGCTGGGCGCTGGCTGCCCTGGTGATCGTGTTGGCCAGTCTCAACCTGTTCGCGGGATGGTGCGCGGGCTGCACCCTGTACTACTGGCTGAATCGGATGGGCGTCCCCGGCTTCGACCGCTCGCCATTGCGGGGGGCGCGATGATCGAACGCCTGGGGATGTTGCTGGCTCTGGCTGTGCTGGCGGGGGTGACCTGTTGGGCTGTGCGCTGCTGGCAACTGCGTCGGGTACGGTATATCGCCGACCGCGACCCGTTGCTGAGCGAGCTGCGGCCTGGCATACCGGCCATTCTCTACTTTAGCTCACCGGTGTGCGCGCCCTGCCACATGCAACAGCGCCCGGCGTTACAGCGCCTGTTGGACGAATTGGGCGACCGGGTGCAGGTGCTTGAAGTCAATGCGTTGGAGCAGCGCGAGGTAGCCGATCGGTGGGGCGTGCTGAGCGTCCCCACGACGGTGGTGCTCGACCGGCGGGGGCGTCCGCGCGCCGTCAATAACGGCGTGACCGGGCCGGAGACATTGCGCAGACAGTTGTGGTAAGAGGCGTAACAAGATGACGGGTGCCAGGCAGCGCCCGTCATTGATTTCATCACGAGGGAGGTAGCGACAGCAAGCGCCGAGCCAGCGCGCCGAAAGCTGCCGGAGCGCGCACCTCGGCCAGGTAGAGCCGCGCCCCTGGGGCCAGGCTGGCCCGCTCGGCGCTGGCGGTATCGGCCAGGCGGTCGGCGGCGCGCCCCGATCCGCGCACGATGACGATGGCGTTGCCCTGGGCGGCCTGGGCGCGCACCTCCTGCATGACGATCTGTCCCCCATTGACGATCAGCGCAAAGCCAGGCACGCGCGCTGCCCGCAGCAGACCGACCAACAGAGCGGATTCCACCCCAAAACCGTCGCCCTCGACCAGGATGAAATGACTATGATGCGGGTTGAGGGGGTAGCGCTCTTTGCTGGGAGCTGGCCCGCCGGGGTAGGTGACGTAGCGCAGCGGCGCGACGCCCAGCAGCGGAAAGGTCGCCCCGGCAGCCGCCCGCGCCTCGCCCATCAGGCGGGCAACGCCGGTCTGCGTGGCCCCGTCGGCGATCAGCAGCCCATGCGCCTGGGCCAGCGGCACGACCGCATCCGCCAGGAAAGCGCGCACAGCGGGGATCGTGCTGCGCCCCATCGCCCCGGCTCCGCCGTGAATCACGATCACGCCACGATAGGGGGGTAGTCCCAGAGCCGCCAGGACCTCGGCTGGTGTGGCTTGGGGGGTGGTCCGCACAGCTATTGCCTGCTGTTCGCCGAAGGAAATGGTGAATGATTGCACGCCGCCATCCCTGCACTATCTTTGCCTGCATTATACTGGGCTATGGACTCCGCGCCAGATTCAGCCGTGAGCCGCGCGTTCGGCAGGCAGGGCACGACCCAGGCAGCACTTGAAAACCGCGTGAAAATCGGGCAACAGACTCATTGTCTGGGGGGAGGACGTGTTACAATACAGCAGGCAGATGCGACATCGGGTGAGAAGCTCATGCCAATTGATCTCAAACCATTTGGACGTAAGGGTACGCTCTACTACTGCCTGTCCGGGCATATCCTGCCGGAAGACCTTGAAGCCGCTGCGCAGGCGGAAGAGGCGCTTTTCGTCAGCCTGAGCGCGGACGAATGCGTGACTGGCATTCTGGACATGTCGGAACTGGATGTGATCCGGCCCGCTCTGCTGACCCAACTGCGCACTTTGCGCCTGATGCGCGATCCGCGTGTCTGTCGGGTGATCGTGGTAGGCGCTTCGCCCTATCTGCGCGCCCTCACCCTGAGCCTGGGCGGGTTTGGCCATAACGGGCACGAGTTCATCTTTCGGGCCACGCTGGCCGATGCCCTGCAGGCAATGGACATCTGAAGGGCGGGCAGGCGTCTGTACAGCGGACGCTGTGGTCTTCTGGGGCGCTTCGACCGGAATTTTCCATGCATGTGGCGCTGAACGGCTGGTTTTGGGATCAGCCGCACACAGGCAGCGGGCAATATGTGCGGCACCTGGCGCAGGCGCTGTCGGCGTGCGCTGCTGATCTACGCCTGACGCTGGTGATCCCAGCGCACATGGCCGTGCTGGACGGGCTGCCGTCTTCGGTGGACGTGTTGCCCATGCCAGGGCGGTTTGGCGGTCATCTGGGCAAGGTGTGGTTCGAGCAACGCGCCTTTCCGCGCGCCGTGGCCCGTCTACGACCCGACGTGGCGCACGTGCCCTACTGGGGGCCGCCGTTGCAATCGCCTGCGCCATTGGTATGCACGGTGCTGGACGTGATCCCCTTGCTGGTGCGCGAGTACAACGTTGGCCTGCGCAACCGGCTCTATACCAGCCTGGTGCGGGCGGCAGCGCGCGGCGCGGATCATCTCTTGACCCTCTCGGCAGACAGTCAGCGGCAGATCGTGGCGCGCATTGGCGTTCCGGCGGAGCGGGTGACAGTGACGCCGTTGGCCGCCGATCGCGTCTTCCATCCGGAGATCGGGGCAGAGCGCGACGCGGAAGTGCGCGCGCGCTATGGCCTGGACGATGTAGACGCCTTTGTGCTCTATCTCGGCTCGTATGCGGTGCACAAGAACGTGCGCCAACTGCTGGCCGCTTACACGTTTGTGGCGCAAGCGCTGGGGTCAGCGGTGCCGCTGGTGCTGGCTGGGCACACGCCCGCAACCTGGGGGACGCCGCGCTTCCCCGACCTGCCCGCCTACATCGCCGGACTGGGCCTGACCGACTACGTGCGCTGGATCGGGCCGGTGCCGGAGGAGGACAAGCCCGCGCTCTACCGGCTGGCGAGCGTATTCGTCTTCCCCAGCCTGTTTGAGGGCTTCGGGCTGGGGCCGCTGGAGGCCATGGCCAGCGGCACGCCGGTTGTCGCCTGTGAGACGTCATGCATCCCCGAAGTGGCCGGAGACGCTGCCTTTCTGGTCGCGCCCGGCGACACCCGCGCCATGGCCGGGGCGATTCTCTCTTTCCTCACACAACCGGAGCACGCGGCGCGGCAGCGCAACCTTGGTCTGGCGCGCGCCCGTGAATTTAGCTGGCGCAAGACGGCAGAAACCACGCTCGCGGCGTATGAGCACGTGGCGCGGCGGGGGTGAAGGTCTCTTTTCCTCTCTTTTGTGGTGAGCAACTGACTCCTACGAGGAGGTCTCTCCTACGCAAACTGTGCGGTTTGCCGGGGGCGAGAGCTGGCTGCTCAGAGTCTCTTCTTCTGAAAACCGAATGATTGGCTTGTGCTCATTGACAAGCGGTACGAAATGTGATTAAATCGGTTTAGTAAACCGGTTTACTTATTTCCTGCGGTACCTCAGAGAATCCTGCTGGCGGGATTTATGCGAGGCCGCGCGCTTTCCAGTCGTGTTTTTGAGTGTTGAGGAGATAAAGGCATGAAACGCACTTTCTTCCTGTTGAGCATCATCGCCCTGCTGCTTGCCATTCCAGGATTGCCGTCCGGTTTCGACGTTCGCTCTGCCCTGGCCCAGGAGCCAATCAAGCTCACTTTTTGGAACTACTGGGACGGCAAGAACGGCGAGACGATTCAGGCTTTGGTAGATCGCTACAATGCCGAACACCCTGATGTTGAAGTCGAGAATGTCTTCGTGGGTTGGGGCGAATTGCTTCCCAAGCTGCAACTGGCAGTGGTGGGGGGGGATGCTCCCGACCTGGCCGCTGCCGATATGGTCTGGATGCCCTACCTGGCCAATTCTGGGGCGCTTGTCCCTCTCAACAGTTTTATCGAGGCGGCGGGGGTGGACCTTGCCGATTTCTATCCGGCGTTGCTCGCTGTCAATACCTACGGCGACCAGATTTACGGGCTGCCTGTGAGCACGAACAACCTGGAACTGTTCATCAACCAGGACCTTTTCGAGGCCGCCGGGCTGGACCCCAACACGCCTCCGACGACCTGGGAAGAACTGGCCGACTACGCTGCTCGCTGCGCTAATCCGGCGCAGGGCGTGGTAGGGATGGAACTGTTCACTCAGCCGGGCGAAGGTCTGACCTGGCAATTCCAGGTCTATCTGTGGCAAGCGGGAGGCGAATTCCTCACCGACGACCTCACCCAAGCCGCTTTCAATTCCGACGCCGGGCGTCGTGCCCTGCAGTTCTGGCTCGATCTGATTGACTCAGGAGCCTATACCATTTCGGACTGGGGTCTGTTCGGTCAGGGTCAGGCCTGCATGGTGATGGACGGCTCCTGGATGGTGGGTATCTGGGCCGATACAGCGCCGTTCAAGTGGACAACGGCTAAGATGCCGTATCCCGCGGATGGTCAACCTGCCACCAACATGGGTGGTGAGCACATTTTCATCATGGCCAAGGACGAGGCAAAGCAACAGGCCGCCTGGGACTTCATCCAGTGGTTTACCAGCACCGAGGTTCAACTGGAGTGGGATCAGGCTACCGGTTTCATGCCCGTGCGGGATTCGGTGGCTACCAACGAGGCCTATCGCGCCTGGTTGAACGAGACAGAGCCGCGGCTCTTGCCCTTTGTGGAGATGCAGCAGTATGCTCATAATCGCCCGCCTGTCGAGCAGTATGCAGAGCTATCGGATGTCTTCTCGGCGATGCTCGAGCGGGCATTGTATGGGCAGATGAGCGTCGAGGATGCATTGAGTGCGGCGGAAGCTGCTGTGAACAGCCTGCTCCGCTGACAATGAAGCGCCAGGGGGTAGTGCGCGCTACCCCCTGTTATTGTCATCCATCCCTGTTTTTTTTTGAGGACAAGCCATGATTACAGCAGCCCATGTACGGGCGAGATGGCAGCGTGCCAACCGGCGAGGCGACCTGTCCGCGGCGATGATTGCGCTGGCCCCGGCGGTGGTGTTGTTTGCCCTCTTCAACGTCTACCCTCTGTTCTATTCCGGTTACCTCAGCCTGATGAACTGGGACGGCTTCAGCTCTCACAGAGAATACGTCGGCCTGAGCAACTACCGTGAACTTGTCGAGTCGCCGATGTTCCGCAATGCGCTGGGAGTCACGGTGAAGTACACGGCGGGGGTCACTGTCTTGGGGGTGGTGCTCAGTCTGATCATCGCTGTCCTATTGAACTCTGGTATCCGCGGCCAGAATCTGTACCGCCTGATCTACTTCCTGCCAGTAGTGACTTCCACTGTAGCCGCGGCGGTGGTGTGGCGTTACCTGATGAATCCCGGCAACGGCTATGCCGACGTGTTCCTGCGCAGCCTGGGAATTGCGCCCCCCTCCCCTTCCTGGCTGCGCAACCCCACCTGGGCGCTGCGTGTGGTGATCCTGGTCGGCGTCTGGAAGCGGCTGGGATTCAACATCGTCATCTATCTGGCCGGCTTGCAGAACATCCCCAAAGACTACTACGAAGCGGCTACGGTGGATGGGGCGGGAGCCTGGGGACGCTTTCGCCATATCACTGTCCCGCTCATCGCGCCGATTACCTTGCTGCTGGTGATCATGTCGGTGATTGACGCTTTTCTGATCTTTGATGTTGTCTACGTCATGACCGACGGCGGGCCGCTGGGGACGACCGAAGTGGTGGGGTTGCTGCTCTACCGGCAGGCGTTTCGCTATTTCAACCTGGGAACGGCTTCGGCCATGGGCTGGGTGATTTTCGCCATCGTCTTCACGGCCACCCTGGTACAGTGGAAACTATTCGGCACGCGCGAGGTGGGGGTATGAATCTGGCAATTGCGCGCACTCGTGCGAATGTTTTATCCCTGAAAACCAGGCGCAGATGGGATAGGCTGGCGATCCATCTCATTTTGCTGGCGGGTGCTCTGGTCATGGTGACCCCTTTTCTGTGGATGGTTACCCTTTCACTCAAGCCAGTCGAGTTGACTTACCAGCCGCCACATCTATTACCCACGCGCTTTGAGTTTTCCAACTATACCAGGGCCTGGGAAGCCGCTCCTTTTGCCCGCTACTATCTCAACTCGATCGTCATGACCGGTGGCATCGTGGTAAGCCAAGTGTTTTTCTCGTCGCTGGCCGCTTACGCCTTTGCGCGGTTGCGGTTCCCTGGCCGCGATCTGTTGTTTCTGGTCTTTCTGGGGACGATGATGGTGCCTTTTCATGTCATCCTGATCCCCTCCTACCTGATCATCAACCGGTTAGGCTGGGTAGACTCATATGCGGCGCTGATTGTGCCGCGTATGGTCAGTGCCTTTGGCATCTTCTTGCTGCGGCAATACTACCAGGGCATTCCCCAGGAATTGGACGAAGCTGCCATGATTGATGGCCTGGGGCGGCTGGGCATTTGGTGGCGGATCATCGTTCCACTCTCCGCACCCGGTCTAGCCACACTGGGCATTTTCGCCTTCATGTTCGGCTGGAACGATTTCCTGTGGCCCCTGGTGGTGACCAACGATCCGGATATGCGCACGGTACAGCTCGGTCTGGCTATGTTCCAGGGACGCTATGGGACGCAGTGGACGGTCTTGATGGCGGGCACTGTGACCGCCACCCTGCCTACCCTGGCGGTCTTTTTGCTGGGGCAGCGCTGGTTCATCCAGAGCATCGCTCAGACGGGAGTCAAAGGGTAACCATGATGATCGAGACCTGGGAAGCTCCCTCGTGGGTGCGTGACTGCGTTTTCTACCAGATTTTCCCAGAGCGGTTCTGTAACGGAGACCCGGCCAACGATCCGCCCGGCACGGTGCCCTGGGATAGTGTCCCCACACGCGATAATTTCTTTGGGGGTGACCTGGCCGGTATTCGGAGTAAGCTCGACTATCTGGAGCGGCTGGGTATCAGTGCGCTGTATCTGACTCCCTTCTTTAAAGCGTACACCAACCATCGCTACGACACTGCTGACTACCTGCAAGTTGACCCGGCCATGGGCACGCTAGACGACTTTCGGGCGCTGGTGAACGCACTCCATCAGCGGGGAATACGCCTGATCCTGGATGCCGTTTTTAACCATTGTGGCGATGGCTTCTGGGCCTTTGAAGATGTGCTGAGCAGGGGGGCTGTTTCGCCCTATGCAGACTGGTTCCTGGTCGATTCCTGGCCCCTGGTCAAGGAACCGCCTTCCTACCAGACCTGCGGTGGAGCCGCTTTCCTGCCCAAGCTGAACCATGCCAACCCGGCAGTGCGCGACTACCTGCTGAGCATCGCCCGCTACTGGCTTGCTCAGGGGGCCGATGGCTGGCGGCTTGATGTGCCCTGGAAAGTGCCCCTGGACTTCTGGCGCGCCTTCCGTCAGGAGGTGCTCAACACGAAGCCCGATGCCTACATCGTGGCCGAAGTCTGGCGGGCGGCAAGGCCCTGGCTGGCGGGAGATACAGTGCATGGCGTCATGAATTATCGCCTGCGCGACCTGATCCTGGATTTCTGCGCTTTCGACCATATGGACGCCGAGGATTTCGATTACGAACTGGCCCTGCTGCGCCAGGAGCACGGCGCGTCTGCTCCCTTTCACCTGACTTTGTTGGGCAGTCACGACACGCCGCGCATCCTGACGGTTTGCAGGGGTGAGCTGGAGCGTGTCAGGCTCGCGGTGATCTTCCAACTGACGTATATTGGAATCCCGATGGTTTATTACGGCGACGAAGTGGGCATGAGCGGGGACAATGACCCAGGGTGTCGCGGGGGCATGGTGTGGGACGAAGCCCGGTGGAACATGCCGCTGTTCGAACTATACCGGCGGCTCATCGCGCTGCGTCGGGCGCATCCGGCCCTGACGCGCGGTGATTTTGTGCCCTTGCGGGTTTTCAACGCCGTGTACGCCTATCATCGTTCGTGGGAGGACGATCATGTAGTCGTGGTGCTGAACCCGCGTCAGGCGCGGCGTGCTGTGCGCATTCCCTTACAGCGGGCCGTGCCGGTGGCGAGGGAGTGGCAAGACGTGCTGACCGGCTACCGTTTCGCTGTAGACTGCGGTAGCCTGGTGCTGGACTTGCCACAGTGTGGGGGATTAGTCCTGACACCTGTGCGGAACGCCGATGGCTAGAGTCACCATCTCCGAAATTGCCAGGCGGGCGGGTGTCTCCAAGACGGCGGTGTCGTTTGCGTTCAACTACCCGGAGCGCCTGTCCGAAGAGACACTACAGCGCATCCTGGCCGTAGCCGAGGAGGTCGGCTATGCGCCCGATCCGGTGGCGAGCAACCTGAAAACCCGCCGTACGGGTTGCATCGGTATTCTGGTGCCACAGCCAATCCCAATTATCACCCGCAATCCGCACACACTGGCGTTCATTGAGGGAGTAGGAGAAGTCTGTCACGAGAGCGGCCTGTCGTTGATGCTGGTGCCCCCGCTGAAAGGAAATTTGCGGCGCGCGATCTTGCGTGCTGCGGTTGACGGCTTTCTAACGCTGGGGTTGGAAACTTTCCGCGGAACAATGGTTGTGCTCCAGCAACGGGGCATTCCTTTCGTCATGGTAGACAGCGATCCCACGCCAGGCATTCCCTGCGTGAACATTGACGATGAGGCGGGCGCTTACGCGGCCATGTCCTATGTCTTGCGGGGAGGGCACAGACGGATTGCGATCTTCGGTATTCGCTCCGGGCATCATGGGGATTACCACAAGTACGCTGGTACATTACAGCGGCGCATTGCCGGCTATGCGCGTGCCCTGGCCGAATATGGCCTGTCGCTGGAGGACCCGGACGTGCGCCTGATTGAGTGCGAGTGTGATGCTGAAGGCGGCTATAACGGCTTTCATACCATCTGGCACACCAGGTGGCAGCCGTCGGTGATTGTGACTATGGCTGATGTGATCGCGATCGGGGTGTTGCAGGCCGCGCGTGAACTCAACCTGCGCGTCCCAGAAGAGCTCTCGTTGATCGGCTACGACGATATCGCGGTGAGCAGCCTCACCTGTCCTCCGCTCACTACTATCCGTCAACCTACTGTAGAGAAAGGACGCACGGCAGCGCAGTTGCTGATTCGCTGGATCGAGAACGCTGACTTTGAAGCTGAGCATATCATCCTGCCGGTCGAACTGGTTGAGCGACAGTCGTTTGCCCCACCTGCTGACGGATAGCGGCGATAGGGCGCAGGGCGCGGCCAGGGGCTGTATTCTCGTCTGTCTTTCCCTGTGGGTCTGACCTCAGAACAAATTGCCCGTTCGGGCGTAGGGGTTGGAGAGACACGATGGCTCTGATCCTCCAACTTCTTACGCACCTTTGCCAAACTTTTGACCCGATTCTTGCGTTGCGCTGATGTTGTTTTTATGTGATTGCTTGATCATAAGGGCGACACAGTTGGAAGGAAACAACTATGCTGGACGCGAGGAGGGATGAGAGATGCGTAGCCTGATTCGCTGGAATCCACGTCGTGAGACTGCCCTGGCGGACCCGTTCCGCGTGATTGATGAGTGGTTCGAAGAACTGTGGCGCGGCTGGCCGTCGCTGTTCGATAGCGATACGCGCCGCCCGCTGCTGCGCCCGGCGATGGATGTGGTGGAGAACGACAAGGAAGTCGTCATCCGTATTGACCTGCCGGGCATGAAGCCGGAGGATGTCAAGATCGAGCTGGAAGACGACGTGATCACCATCAGCGGCGAGATGGGCGACACCATCGAGAAAGAGGGCGACCGCTATCACTACCGCGAGCGCAGCTATGGCGCGTTCCAGCGTAGCCTGCGTCTGCCCAACACGGTAGACAAGGAGAAGGTCGAAGCCTCCTTCGAGAATGGTGTGCTGAACATCACGCTGCCCAAGCTGCCGCAGGCGCAGCCCAAGCAGATCACGGTCAAGGCGAGCAAGAAATAAGCCACGCCAGGCAGAAGTTGCCAACAAACCGCCAGGGACATGCCAGGCCCTGGCGGTTTGTGTTCGCTCAGATGGTGTAGTCCATCACATAGAGGTCGTAGGTGTCGGCCTGGATGCTCGCTGTATCGTCGTCGTCGCGGCGAGCGTGGCCGTTCTGGTGAATGGCGCGCTCTACTTCGTCCAGGCGGGCCAGGATGCGGTCGAGCCGTTCGGCGACCACATCGGGCAGCACGTCATGGCGAAGGTCGGGCCGGTGCGCCGACGGCTCCGGCTCCTGGCGTTTGACCGGCTTGCCGGGAATGCCTACCACGACCATATCTGGCTCGACATCTTTGACGACCACTGCGTTTGCTCCTATGCGTGAATTCCTGCCCACTGTGATAGCTCCCAACACCTTTGCTCCAGCGCCAATGACGACGCCGTCTTCGATGGTCGGATGGCGTTTGCCTGGCTCCAGGCTGACCCCGCCCAGCGTCACGCCGTGATAGAGCGTGACGTCCGCGCCGATCTCGGCGGTCTCGCCAATGACCACGCCCATGCCGTGATCAATGAAGCAACGCGGGCCGATGCGCGCTGCCGGGTGAATCTCGATGCCGGTGAGGAAGCGCGCGGCGTGCGAGATCAGGCGGGCCAGCAACTTGAGGCGCATATTCCATAGACGGTGCGCGATCCGGTGCAGCCAGATGGCATGAAGCCCCGGATAGCAGACGAGTACCTCCAGCCAGTGCCGGGCAGCGGGATCGCGCTCCAGGACGCATTGAATATCCTCGCGGATGGTCTTCAACATGGTGATGCTCCTCCCACTCGCTTCCCGGCGAGGTGCAGACTGTCAGTCGCCCAGATCGTCGAACAGGGGGGTCGAGAGATAGCGCTCGCCCCACGAAGGGATGATCACTACGATTAGCTTGCCGGCATTTTCCGGACGGTGAGCAACCTGCAGAGCAGCCCACGTCGCCGCGCCGGACGAGATGCCCACCAGCAAGCCCTCCTCGGTGGCCATGCGCCGCGCGGTGGCGAAGGCGTCTGGCCCGGTGACAGTGATGATCTCGTCGTAAATCTTTGTGTTGAGCACGTCCGGCACGAAGCCCGCGCCGATGCCCTGGATAGGGTGGGGGCCTTTCTGCCCGCCGGAGAGCACCGGTGAGTCGGCGGGTTCTACGGCGACGATGTGCACGTCTGGCTTGCGTGCCTTGAGCACTTCGCCCACGCCGGTGATGGTGCCGCCGGTGCCGATGCCCGCGACGAAGATATCTATCTGGCCCGCTGTGTCGCGCCAGATTTCCTCAGCGGTGGTGCGGCGGTGCACTTCGGGGTTGGCCGGGTTCATAAATTGCTGCGGGATGAAGGAGTCGGGGTTCTCGGCGGCGATGCGATTGGCCGCCTCGATCGCGCCGGCCATGCCCTTCTCGCCAGGGGTCAGCACCAGCTCTGCGCCGAAGGCGCGCAGCACCTTGCGCCGTTCTTTGCTCACCGTCTCCGGCATGGTGACGATCAGGCGGTAGCCGCGCTGCGCGCAGACCATCGCCAGGGCGATGCCGGTGTTGCCGCTGGTTGGCTCGATGATGAGGGTGTTGGGGCCAATGCGCCCGTCGCGCTCGGCGGCTTCGATCATGGCTAGGCCGATGCGGTCCTTGACGCTCTTGGCCGGGTTGTAGTATTCCAGCTTGGCGACTACGGTTGCTTTGGCGTCGCCGACGATGCGGTTGAGGCGCACCAGGGGCGTATTGCCCACCAGTTGCGTCACATCTTCCGCGATATTCATTTTCTGGTTCTGGGCGATGGTCATCAGCTACGCTCCTTATGATGACTGGCTACCGTGCCAAAGATGCACAAAAAAATCGGTCACGCTTGTTGCGTGACCGATCGCGATACCCCTGTCTGGTGGATACGACTCAGGCCATAGCGCCACGCCACAAGCGTTGCCTGTGAGAGTTCAGACAGATACAAGCGCAGGCCTGCAGACGTGCAACGGTGATCATGGCCGGTGAAAAACCCTCAACACCCGATCTATTCGGATAACTGTCATGATTATAAGAGATATGGCGAGACTTGCCAAGCGGTCTTTTGGTCAAAAACGCCCAAAGGATGCGCATAGAGGTTTGTCAGCAATTGGCTTGACGCGGGGGCATTGACCTCACCGCCGCCCGGCGCTGGCGCGCCTCGCCGAGCGAAGCGAGGCTGGGGGTGAGGTAAAGCGGCAAGCGGTTTGAAGCAATCGCCCTTTGTTCGCACCCAACATTGTTTGACAACCGCGCCGATCTCCGCTAAAACTTCATCGGTCGGGCCTCGTGGCCCGCAGCGATGAGGCTCGCTGGGCCAGCAACCCCTGCTGGCCGAAATGTCCCTGGCTGACTGATAGCCTCTACCCGTGCGCACACGCGGTAGGGGCTTTTTGTGTGTGGACGGGCGACATTGGATCGCGGCATGTTCTGGCGTATGATGAGTGAGAGAAGCGCGTGACGGGCAGACACTTCGAAACCCTGTTGCTCATTGGCCTGGGCGGTTTTGCGGGCGCGAACCTGCGCTATTGGGTCGGCGGCTGGGTGGCGGGGCGACTGGGGGCGCTCTTCCCATGGGGCACGCTGGTGATCAACGTCAGCGGCTCGTTGCTGCTGGCCGTGTTCCTGGGATGGTCGGCGCAGCAGATCAGCATAGACCCGCGCGTCCGTATGCTGGTCGCCGTCGGCTTTTTCGGGGCGTACACCACCTTTTCGACCTATGCCAACGAGAGCATGTTCATGCTGGAATCCGGCGACTGGCTGGGCGCGCTGAGCAACATCCTGGGCACCAACCTGTTATGCCTGGCCGGTGCGTTCATTGGCCTGGCCATAGGCCGGCAATTGTAGACGAGGGAGTATCTCATGCACAGCGCGAGTGCGGGCAAGCGCCTGACCATCTACGTAGGCGAAAGCGACTCCTGGCGGGGGCGCTCGCTCTACATGAGCATTCTGGAGACGTTGCGACAGAACGGCATCGCCGGGGCAACCGTGGTGCGCGGGCAGGCCGGTTTTGGTGCGCATAGCCTGATCCATACCTGGCGCATTGAGCGCCTCTCGATGGATCTGCCCATGATCATCATCGTGGTGGACACGCCCGAAAACATCGAGCGGGCGCTGGCGCTGGTGAGGCCGATGGTGCGCGAGGGGTTGATCACCCTGGAAGATATCGAGATTGTCAAGTACACGCACCGCTACCTGCACCCGCTGCCCGCTGATTTGCCGGTCAGCGCGGTCATGACGCGACAGGTGCTCACCGTTTCGCCCGATGCCCCTGCGCTGGAGGTGATCGAACTGCTGTTGGGCAAGCTGTTCAAGGCGGTGCCGGTCGTGGACGCCCGAAATCGTGTGGTGGGCATCATCACCGAGACCGATCTGCTGGAGAAGGCCGGTATGCCTGCCCGTCTGGCCGTTGCAGGGCGGCTGGAAGAAGAAGACCTGCGCGCCTTCCTGGGGCAGATTCGCCGCGAGAAGACGGCGCAGGACATCATGACCGCGCCGGTCGTCACGGCACGCACCGACGAAGCGCTGGGGCATGTGGTGCAGCGGATGCTGGAACGCGGATTGCGCCGCCTGCCAGTGACCGACGCTAACGGTAAACTGATGGGCATGATCAGCCGGGTAGATGTGCTGCGGGCTGCCGCCGGAACTGCCGTTGCCGAGGAGGAGGAAGCCGCTCCCCGCGCTGGCAATACGCTGGGCGAGGTGATGATCCCTCAGGTGCCTACCGTGCGGACCAGCGACGACCTGGTGGATGTGCTCCAACAAATGTTGCAGGGACGCTTCACCTATGTGGTGGTGCTCGATGAGGAGGGCCACCCGGTGGGCGTCATCACCGAAGGCGACCTGGTGGCCCGCGTGGCTCCGCCGGTGCGAGGGGGTGTGTTGCAGGCACTGGCTCGCCGTATGTTGGGGCGCGAGGTGCCCCGCGGGGATGTCTTCGCCCGCGATATTATGTCCGAACGCGCGCTGACTGCTCCGCCAGAGATGAGTGTGACGGATGGCATCGCGCTGATGTTGCGCGAGGGGCGCAAGCGCATCGTGGTCACCGACGCGGACGGTCGCCCGCTGGGCCTGGTGGATCGGCAGGCGTTGCTGGCGGCGAGTTTGGGGGAGCAGGGCGCGTCGTTGACTAACCATTGACGCCCCGCACCCCTGATGTTATGCTCTGACACGACGAACAGAGCCGTAGAGTTGTGGCCGTGTCACCTGATCCTATGCCGTTGCGCAGTCCATCGCTTAACCCTGTGCCACCGGACGATCTGCCTGCGCTGACCGAGCGCCAGGAGCGTATCCTGTCGTTGATCGTGCGCGAGTATATCCGCACGGGGCAGCCTGTTGGCTCCAAGACGCTGGTCGAGCGCTTCGACCTGGAGGTCAGCAGCGCTACCGTGCGCAACGAAATGGGCGTGCTGGAAGAGCACGGCCTGATCTACGCGCCGCACACCTCGGCGGGGCGCGTGCCCACCCGCCAGGGACTGCGCTACTTTGTGCACCGCCTGTTGACCGCGGCCAATCTGCCCCTGCAAGAACGGCAGCGCATCGCCCGCGAGTTTGCCAGCGCCACGCTCAATGTAGACGAATGGCCGCGCATTGCCGCTATGGTGCTCTCGCGCACGGCGCGCACCGCCGCGCTGGTGACGCCGCCGCGTCCGGTGGAGAATCAGTTCAAGCACCTGGAACTGATCAGCACTCAGGGGCGGCTGGTGTTGATGGTGCTGGTGTTGCAGGGCGGGGTAGTGCATCAGCAGATTCTGACGCTGGCCGAACCGGTGCCGCAGACGGTGCTTTCGCGCACAGCGCAGATTCTCACGGCCAGTTGCGCCGGTCTCACCGCCGACCAGGTGCAGGCCAAAGCCCGTCAGCAGCCGGATGCCCTGACGCGCGAGATCGCCGAGCTGGTCGCCGAGGCCATGCGGCAAACCAACCTGCAAACGGCCCGCGACGTGGTGCGCTATGGCCTGAGCGAGAGCCTGTCGTCCTTCACCGATGACGAAGCGCAGCAGGTGTTGCGCGTGTTGGAAGAAGAAGACCTGCTGGAAGACATCCTGCGCGAAATGCTGGCTCCCGATCAGCCCGATCTGCGCATCCTGGTTGGCGGGGAGGGGCGCTGGGAGAGTCTGAGTCATCTGAGCATGGTGCTGGGCCGCTACGGGACACGCCAGGCGCATGGAGCGTTGGGCGTGCTCGGCCCCACCCGTATGCGCTATGGGCGCGCCATCAGCGCGGTGCGCTATGTGGCTGGCTTGATGTCGGGCCTGCTGGACGACGTGTATAGCGAATCGCGACCCGACTGATCTGTTGCCTTCCCCTCCTTCTGACCAACTTCACACCTTTTGATGCGATTCCATTGTTTTGCTAATGGAAATCTATTACTGATCCGCTACACTACGGACGCTATCAATGTGAGAGGCCATTTGATAACCCCTCACCCCGGCGCTGTGCGCCACCCCTCTCCCTCACTGGGGCGAGGGGGGAAAACCTTGCCCACCTCCCCTTCGCCCCTTAGAGGAAGAAGGGGCCGGGGGTTGAGGGGGCTTTTCAAACGGTCTGTGAGCATACCTGCACTGCGAGACGTGGGAGGAGAGCGGATTGACTGCCGAACAGACCCCTCGGAACGAAGAGCTACGCCCGGACGAGGAAGCGGTTGCAGCCGAAGCGACGCTGTCTGGCGAGGAGACCGTCCCGGCGGGCAAAGGCCCCGATCCGGACGGGCCTGCCGCCTCAGCGGAGCAGACAGTCACCGTGGAGGGTGATGTGGCTGAACTAACGATGCGCCTCGAAGAGGCCGAAAGCCGCGCCGGTGAATACCTGGACAGCCTGCAACGCGAGCGCGCCGCCTTTCAGAATTATCGGCGGCGCGTCGAGCGCGAGCGGGCCGAACAGGCCCAGGTGATCGCGGGCGAGTTGTTGCTCAAACTGCTGCCGACGCTCGACGACTTCTACCGCGCCATGGAAGCGGTGCCGGAAGGCGAGCGCAATCAGTGGTTCGAGGGGATCGCGCTGATCCTGCGCAAGTTCGAGCGCTTCCTGGCCGATGAGGGGGTGGAAGAAATCCCGGCCCTGGGCCAGCCCTTCGACCCGGCCCTGCACGAGGCCATCGGCGTGGATCACGACAGCGAGGCAGACAGCGGGACGATCACGGCGGTGCTGCAGCGCGGCTATCGTCTGGGCGACCGGGTGTTGCGTCCGGCCCTGGTGCGCGTCGCAGGATGAGGGCGGCTAACCTGGCACGGAACGCAGAGCAGAGCAATTATCCACTGACATTTGAGAACGAGGTGAACGCACATGGGCAAAATCATCGGCATTGACCTGGGTACGACGAACTCGGTGATGGCCGTCATCGAAGGTGGCGAGCCGACCGTGATCCCGTCTTCGGAAGGGGGACGCCTGATCCCCTCGGTGGTGGCGGTTAACAAGCAGGGTGAACGGTTGGTGGGGCAGCTTGCCCGCCGTCAGGCCGTGATGAATCCGGAGAACACCATCTTCTCCATCAAGCGCTTCATGGGGCGCAAGTTCGACGACCCGGAAGTACAGAAGGCGTTGAAGGTGGTGCCCTATAAGGTGAGCGCCGCGCCCAACGGCGACGTGCGCGTACACATGGGCGGCAAGGTCTACAGCCCGCCGGAAATCTCGGCGATGATCCTGCAGAAGATCAAGCAGGACGCCGAAGCCTACCTGGGCGAGGAAGTCACGCAGGCGGTGATCACTGTGCCGGCTTACTTCAACGACAGTCAGCGTCAGGCGACCAAGGACGCCGGGCGCATCGCCGGCCTGGAAGTGCTGCGCATCATCAACGAGCCGACGGCGTCGTCGCTGGCCTATGGCATGGATAAGAAGAACGACGAGACGCTGGCCGTCTACGACCTGGGTGGCGGGACGTTCGATATCTCGATCCTGGATGTGAGCGAGGGCCTGATCGAGGTGCGCTCTACCAACGGCGACACCTACCTGGGTGGCGACGACTTCGATCAGCGCATCATTGACTGGATCGCCGAGGAGTTCAAGAAAGAACAGGGCATTGACCTGCGCCAGGATCGTCAGGCGTTGCAGCGCCTGAAGGAAGCCGCCGAAAACGCCAAGAAGGAACTCTCGACTACCATGCAGGCCGAGATCAACCTGCCCTTCATCACGGCGGACGCCAGCGGGCCGAAGCACCTGAACATGACCCTGACCCGCGCCAAGCTGGAAAGCCTGACGGCAGACCTGATCGAGCGCACCATCGAGCCGTGCAAGCGCGCCCTGGCCGACGCTGGCCTGAAGCCCTCGGACATTGACGAGGTGCTGTTGGTGGGCGGTATGACCCGTATGCCCGCCGTGCAGGAGGCCGTGCGCAAGTTCTTCGGCAAAGAGCCGAACAAGACCGTCAATCCGGACGAGGTGGTGGCCATCGGTGCGGCGATCCAGGCGGGCGTGCTGGGTGGCGAGGTCAAGGAAGTGTTGCTGCTCGACGTGACGCCGCTGACGCTGTCCATTGAGACACTGGGCGGGGTGGCAACGCCCATCATCGAGCGCAACACCACCATCCCCACCCGCAAGAGCCAGATTTTCAGCACGGCGTCCGACGGGCAGACGCAGGTGGAGATTCACGTCGTGCAGGGCGAGCGTCCTATGGCCGCCGACAACAAGACCCTGGGCCGCTTCATCCTGGACGGCATCCCGCCTGCGCCGCGCGGCGTGCCGCAGATCGAGGTGACGTTCGACATTGACGCCAACGGCATCCTGAACGTCAGCGCGCGCGACAAGGCCACTGGCCGCGAGCAGAAGATCACCATCACCGCCAGCAGCGGCCTGAGCGAAGCCGAGATCGAGCGCATGATTAAAGAGGCGGAGAAGCACGCCGCCGAAGATGCCCGTCGCCGCGAACAGGTCGAGGCGCGCAACAACTGCGACGCGATGATCTTCAACGCCGAGAAGGCCCTGCGCGAGTATGGCGATAAAATCCCTGCCAGCACGCGCGAAGATGTCGAGAAGAAGATCGAGGCGGCGCGCAAGGCGATGGAGAGCAACGACACGCAGACGATCAAGCGGGCTACCGAAGAATTGGGCCTGGCCTTCCAGCAGATCGGCGCGGCGATGTATGGGCAGGCCGGGGCGGCTGCTGGTGATGGCAGCGGCTACGGCGAGCGCACCGACGAAGACGTGATCGAGGGCGACTACACCGAGTCGTAGCCCCAGCATAGGTACAGGACAGCGTACAGGCCCTGGGGGGTCTGTGCGCTGTTTTTGTGCCGCGCCACGCTCGCAGCCTGAGGACAGTTTTTGAACCGCGGAGACGCAGAGAACGCAGAGAGGAAGACTACGAGAATCTTCCGGCGCGGAGACTGCGGAGGAATTTGCGATCCACTCCGATACGCTCTTCTCCGTGTCCTCTGCGCCTTGGCGGTGACTTAGCGGCCAGCCTGCCCTTTGAACTCGCGCCGCACTGGGATAGAATCTGTAGCGCTGAGGAATACCCCGAATGGAACGCACCATGCCACGCGATTACTACGAAATTCTGGGCGTGCCGCGCAGCGCGTCGAAGGAAGACATCCGGCGCGCCTTTCGGCAGCTCGCCCGCCAGTATCACCCGGACGTGAGCGACGCGCCCGACGCCGAAGAGCGCTTCAAGGAGATCAACGAGGCGTATCAGGTGCTCTCCGACGACGAACGGCGTGCCGCCTACGACCGCTTCGGACATGCGGGCCTCAGTGGGATGCCCGGCGGTGGGTTCACGGGTGGCATTCCCACCATGGAGGAGATTCTCGAAGAGTTCTTCGGTGGACTGGGGGGCTTCGGTTTCGGGGGCTTTGGCACGGGGCGACGGCGGCGCGCGCCGGTGCAGGGCCGCGACCTGCGCCAGGAGGTGCGCCTGAGCTTCGAGCAGGCGGTCTTCGGGGCGGAGATCGATCTGGACGTCAGCCGGCGCGAGACCTGCCGCGTCTGCGGCGGCAACGGGGCGGAGCCGGGCACACAGCCGCGCACCTGCCCGGAATGCAACGGCACGGGTCAGGTGCGGCGGGTGCATCAGACCTTCGGTTTCAGCATGGTCAACGTGACAGACTGCCCGCGTTGCAAAGGGCGTGGGCAGGTGATTGACACCCCCTGTCACGAGTGCCGCGGGCAGGGCGTGGTGCAGCGCACGCGCACCCTTACCGTCAAGGTGCCGCCGGGTGTGGACGACGGGATGCAAATCCGCCTGGCCGGTGAGGGCGAACCCAGCCCCAACGGTGGGCCGCCCGGCGACCTTTACGTGGTGCTGACCGTTGACCGCCATCAGTTCTTCGAGCGGCGCAACAACGATATCATCCTGGAAGTGTCTATCAACGTGGCCCAGGCGGCGTTGGGCGATGTCATCAAGGTGCCGACCGTAGACGGCGAGACCGAACTGACCATTCCGGCGGGCACGCAGTCCGGCGACGTGATCCGGCTGCGCGGGATGGGCGTGCCCAAGCTGCGGCGCGACGGCACAACCTCCGGGCGGGGCGATCAGTTGGTGGTGATCAACGTGGAGGTGCCAACCAAGCTCACCAAAGAGCAACGCCGCCTGTTCGAGGAACTGGGGCGGACGCTGGGGCACGAGGTGACGCCGCAGAAGGCGCGCGGTCTGCGCGACCGCCTGGCCGACTTCTTCACCGGGAATTGAGGGCTGGGCAGTGCCCAGACAATAGACAGAGAAACGGGCCTCCGGCTGGAAGCCCGTTTCTCTTGCGCGTATCACTTTGAGGAGGAGGACGGGGCCTGTTAGGTCACGATGGGGCTACGATTTGGGTTCAGCACGCTTCGATGGTGACCCCGTCATCTACATCATAGCACAGTTTTCGTTACAAGCAACATTATAATCATAAAAAACAGAGTTTTTTACTAAATATTTACAACTTCGCCTGCGCCGGGGCTGGGTCCCCGTTTTGCCCTGCGAGGAAACCGTGGACTGGATCGAAGTCTCTCTGGAAGTGGACGGCGAAGCAGCGGAGGCGGTGGCCGACCTGCTGGCCCGTTACGGGCATCAGGGCGTGGCCATCGAGCAGGCGGGCTTCCCCGTCGAGGTGTGGCCGGACGAAATCCCGCCCGCCGATCGCCTGATTGTGCGCGCCTATTTTCCCGCTGACGAACGCGCCGAAGCTGCCCAACAGCAGTTGCGCGAGGCATTGTGGCACATGGGGCAACTTTACCCCATGCCGGAGCCGGTCTTCCGGGTGGTCAAGGAAGAAGACTGGGCCGAAGCCTGGAAACAACACTATCATCCGTTGCGCCTGGGGCGGCGGCTGTACATCCGTCCACAGTGGGTGACTCCCGCCGACGAACGCCCCGACGATGTGGTGCTGGTGCTCGACCCTGGCATGGCCTTCGGCACGGGCACGCATCCCACCACACAGCTTTGCCTGATCGCGCTGGAAGAGTTGCTGGCCGAGCGCCCCGCTCTGGATGTGCTCGACCTGGGCTGCGGGTCGGGCATTCTGGGCATTGCGGCGCTCAAGCTCGGCGCGGCGCACGTGCTGGCCTTGGACACCGATCCGCTGGCCGTCGAGGCCACGTTGCAGAACGCCGCCTACAATCAGGTGGGTGACCGACTCACCGTGCAGCAGGGCAGCCTGGACGTGCTGCGCCACTCACCGCACCATTTCGACCTGCTGCTTGCCAATATCCTGGCCAAAGTCATCATCGCCCTGTGCGCCGAGGGACTGGGCGACGTGCTGCGGGCTGGCGGAGTCGGCATCTTCAGCGGGATCATCCAGGAGCAGGCGGACGAAGTCGAAGCGGCCTTGCGGGAAGTTGGGTTGCAACCGTATCGGCGGCGCGCGCTGGGCGACTGGGTGGCCATTGAGGCGCGCAAGCCAAGCCGATGAGGCAGAGAGTTGCCCTGTTTTTCTCTGCGTCTCCGCGGTGAACTGTCAATAATGTGGGGCGGTAAACAGTGATACGTCGTCCGGCGGCCAGTAGCGCAGGCGGGCAATGCCTTTGATGGCGCTGCGGGGCACCGGCCCGAAGGTGTGACTATCCAGGCTGTGACTGCGGTTGTCGCCCAGGACGAAATACTCGTCTGGCCCCAGTTCCCAGGTGCCGTCGCACGAAGGGTAAGTGCAGAACTCCAGCACGTAGGGTTCTTCGAGCAGTTCGCCGTTGATATACACGCGCCCGGCCCGCACGGTGACCGTCTCGCCGGGCAGGCCGATGACGCGCTTGATCAGCAATTCGTCCTGGCGCGGGGAGTCCAGCACCACCACGTCGCCGCGAGCCGGGCCGCCCAGCAACATGCTCACACGATCCACAATCACGCGCTCGTTGGTAGAGAGAGTCGGCTCCATGCTCGCGCCGTCCACCACATAACGCGGGAGCAGGGTGTCCATGGCCAGGCGCACGAGCAGCACAACCAGCACGAGCTGAATGATTTCGCGCGCAGCAATCTTCAAACGCGACGGTTCGCGCGTCACTGGCGCTTGTGAGAATGGCGGTTCGACCGGCGGCCAGGTATTCACGGACAATCACTCCCTGGGTGGGTAAGTCGCATCACGCCCCCCATTGTACAGCGCAATGGCGTTTTGCGGATCGCTTTTCAGGGAATTCTAATGTGAGACAACGGTAGTCCTCTGCGGTGAACTCTGTTCCAGCTATGCATTACCCACAAGTCTCCACCCCTAAATCCCCTCGCCCACAGCGTTGGGCGAGGGGACTTACTTTCTCTCGGCCAGGCACTCCCCTTCGCCCGCAGCGCGGGAGAAGGGGCCGGGGGTTGAGGGCCATCGGCTCAAGATGTGGGTAATGATAAGCCGTCCCAGAGAGGGAGGGCGCTTGCCGGGGACTGTTGGCTGCTCCGCTTCGGGTGGCGCAAGCTCTGGCCGGGGAATGCGTTATAATCGGCAGGGTGCTTCGGCTGTCGCGTGTACAGGGGATGTAACTTTGCCAGGACTTGTCGCCACTGTCCGGCAGCGCCGCGCCGACTTTTTGCTGTCGGTGATGGTGCTGATCTGGGGCTTTCACTTCATCGTTGTCAAGAATGCCATTGCGGCCATCGAGCCACTGACTTACAACGCGCTGCGCTTTCTGGTGGGGCTGCCCGCGGTGCTGATCTTCGCCACCCGCCAGAGGGGCGCGTTGCGCCTGTCGCGGCGCGACCTGGCCCTGGTAACCGTCCTGACGCTTACTGGCCCGGTGCTCTATCAGATCGGCTTTGTGCTGGGGCTGCAGCGCACGACATCTACCAATACCGCGCTGCTGCTCGCCACCCTGCCCACCTGGACGGCGCTGTTCAGCATTGCGCTGGGCATGGTGGAGGTTCGCTGGCGGCTACTGACCGGCGTGGCGCTGACGCTGGTCGGTGTAGCGCTGGTGGTGCTCAGTCGGGCGGAAAACGGCCTGGCGCTTTCGCACGATGATCTGGTGGGCAGCGGGCTGGTGTTGGGGGCGGCGGTCGCCGATGGGCTGGCCAACGTGCTGGCCAAGCCGGCGGTGGATCGCATGGGCGGTCTACCGGTGGGCATCTGGAAGTACTTTCTCACAACGTTGACGCTATCGCTGCTGGCCGGGCCGAGGCTGCTCACGCTTTCTGCTGAGCAAGTTCCTCCTGCCAACATTCCCAATATCCTTTACAGCGGGATGCTGGCCGGAGCAGGGGGCTTCCTGGTCACGCACCTGGCCATTCGCGAGATCGGCCCGACGCGCAGCAGTAGCTACTTCAACTTCAACCCGATCGTGGCGGCGCTGGCCGGTGTGCTCATCCTGCACGAGCCGTTCTCCGGCTGGTTGTTGCTGGGGGGCGCGCTGACAGTGCTGGGAGTGATAATGGTCAATCACAACACCTATCTGCGTCGTCGCGCGCCCGCTGCTGAAGCGCTCCTACACGCGCCGGTCGTGTCACCGGTCAGAGAGAGCACGCGCTGACCGTCCGCGGCAAGGGGATGAATCGCGAAGACGCCGAGGGCAGGAGAAGCGGGATTCTCTGAGGGTGATTTCGCCACAAGGGTAAGACGAACTTGGCGTGAGAATCTCCACGAAGGTTGAGTTCCTGTTAGAAATTCATGATGATTCAGTCTCAATGACAGCGCCCCGTTGACAGGGCGACCCGCCTTCCGCTATACTAATCTCGCAAACGAACAAATGTTCTACGCTGTGACTGCACAATCAGGGGTGGTGCCATGAGCGACACAGGAGAACAGTCCCGGCTATTGCGGAGCAGCAGCGTGCCGATCGCGGCGAAGAGGTGCCTATGAGCCGAGACAATCCGACCACGCGCGAGCAGGTTTTCCGCTTCATCGTGGAGTACAAGCGCCGTCATGATGGCCTGTCGCCGTCGGTGGGGGACATTGCGACTGGCTGTGTGCTGCATCCGTCCACGGTCAAGTATCATCTGCTGCGGCTGGAGAACATGGGCCGTATTCGCATTGTAGGGCGGCGCGCTATCGAAGTCACCGGCGGCTCCTGGGACTTGCCCGCCGACGACGACGCGCCCGCGCCTTGAAGCAGGTGTCGGTCGCCAGCGTGCAGCACCTTGCCAGCGGGTCACTGTGCGCTGGCGGCCCTTTGCTTCCGGTTCGATTCTGTGTTTAGATCGGCGCGGTGTCGTTCACTGCGAAGGTGGTGTGCCATGACCCATCAGATCAGTCTCATGCCCGCCCGCAAACGCATCGCGCTGATCGCTCACGACGACCGCAAACAGGATTTGTTGGAGTGGGCACGTTTCAACAAGGGCAAGCTCAGTCGTCACGACCTGTATGCCACAGGCACGACAGGCACATTGCTCCGGCAGGAACTGGGGTTGCCGGTGCACGCCTTTCTGAGCGGGCCACTGGGCGGCGATCAGCAGGTGGGCGCGAAGATCGCCGAGAACGCCATTGATGTGCTGATCTTCTTCTGGGATCCGCTGGAAACGCACCCGCACGACCCCGATGTGCGGGCGTTGCTGCGCCTGGCGGTGTTGCAAAATATCCCTGTTGCCATGAATCGCTCGTCGGCGGATTTCATCTTCTCGTCCTCGTTAATGGATACGGAGTACGAGCGGCAACTATACGACTTCGCCGGGCGGCTGGAACGTCGCCGCGCCATTGATGCGCTGCGGGCAGCAGGTGGACAGTAGTCTTTCTATCCCGAAGCCGAAAGAATGGCGCCCAAGTCGTTAATTGTTGTTGTACAATTGAAAAGAACAAATGTTTTACATCGTTTTTTCTTTAATGGAGGTTCCTTATGTCTGGAACACCGCACAGCTTTGGCGGAGACTGGACCGCTGATAAGTTAGAACGAGTGGCGAACTACCTGAGAGCTTATGCCACGATCATGAAAAAGCAACAATTTCGTTATGCCTATATAGACGCTTTTGCAGGCACAGGATACCGGACATTGAGGCGAGATGATGAGCCAGGACAGCTCATGTTTCCAGAACTTGTGGAGGCTGAATCGCAGCGGTTTCTGGAAGGCTCTGCTCGCCAAGCTCTACAGGTTCAGCCGCGTTTCCATAAGTATATTTTCATTGAGAAGGACGAGAACAGATTCAAGGAATTGCGAGAATTGCGAACCGCGTTTCCTGAGGTTGCCCGAGACATTGTCCTGGTCAATGACGAGGCAAACTCTTATCTGCAAGACATGTGCGATAACAAAAACTGGGAGCGACACCGTGCTGTGTTGTTCCTCGATCCCTATGGCATGGAAGTTGAATGGCAGACGATTGAAGCGATCGCGCGGACACAAGCAATTGACCTATGGCTCTTATTCCCACTAGGCATTGCGGTGAATCGTTTGCTAAGGCGAGATGGTAACATTGATCCAGCCGTCAGAAACGCCTTGAACCGCTTCTTTGGAGCCGAAGATTGGTACGAGACTTTCTACCAGACTACGACCAGGATAGGCCTATTTGGACCAGAGACTCAACGACATAAGGTAGGCGACTTTGACACAATAGCCGACTATATGATAAGACGGCTGCGAACTGTGTTTGCAGGCGTGGCCGAGAATCCTCTGCCTCTGTTCAATTCGCGCAATAATCCGCTCTATCTTCTGTGTTTTGCCGTTGGCAACCCTCGCGGAGCAAAAGTTGCGGTCAAGATCGCTCAGGATATTCTCAAGAGGTGACATCATGGCTGACCGCTCGGCAATTGAATGGACAGAGTCAACGTGGAATCCTATCACTGGTTGCACCAAAGTTAGCCCTGGCTGCAAGCATTGCTACGCTGAACGCATGGCTTTGCGCTTGCAGGCGATGGGACACCCCAATTACGCAAACGGTTTCGCGCTGACTCTGCACGAACATGTGCTTGAGCTGCCGTTACGGTGGAAGACTCCTAGAACCATTTTCGTTAATTCCATGAGTGATCTGTTTCACGAAGATGTTCCATTGACTTTCATTCTCAGGGTCTTTGAGGTGATGCGTAAGGCTTGTTGGCATCAGTTCCAGGTACTTACCAAAAGAGCAGAGCGCCTGTCTGAATTGAATGACGAGTTGCCCTGGGCACCGAATATATGGATGGGCGTCAGTGTGGAGAGTCAGCGTTATACTTACCGCATTGAGCATCTGCGACAGACTGGAGCAGCCATCAAGTTCCTTTCCCTTGAACCTTTGCTTGGCCCCCTGCCTAATCTGGACTTGACGGGCATTCATTGGGTTATTGTAGGCGGCGAGTCGGGGCCAAAGGCACGACCTATGCAGGAAGCCTGGGTCACAGAAATCCGCGATCAATGCATTGCCGCTAAGGTGCCTTTCTTCTTCAAACAGTGGGGGGGCGTGCGCAAAGATAAGACGGGACGCTTGTTGGAAGGCCGTACCTGGGATGAGATGCCAACAGGGGTGGAGGGCGTGCTGTAACGGTAAGGTGTCTTGAGGCACACCTGGCATATAATGAGCGCGACAGGTCCGAGTCACCAGGAGAGATGTTCATGTGTCACCGGCTGATGGTGCTGTTGGGGGTAGTGCTGATACTGGTTGCCTGCCAGGGTGAAGACAGGCCCGCCCCTACCGAAACACCTTCCAACACTCCCGTTCCTACCGAAGAGGAAGCGGCCAGCGTCGAACTGGTGCCACTGACCCCCGGCCTCAAGCAGCGCGATGGGCTGACGGTCCTGGCGCATAGTGAAGGGGTGAGCGGAGGCACTGTCTATTTCTTCGCCGAAGTGCGCAACGACAGCGGGCAATATCTAAGCCAGATTGATGCGCTCATCTATCCCCTGGATGCGGATAACCTCAAGCTGGGGCAGGTGTCGGCGGCCCCGCTGATGACGGACATCCCGCCGAGCCAGGTTTTCTATGTGGGGGCGGCATTCGCAGCGCCAGAAGGCTATGCCGATACGCAGCGCTGGCTGTGGTATACCCCCGCCGAACAACCGACCTTGCGGGGACATTTCGGATTGCCCGTCATCATCGAGACGCGCGGGGTGGATGAGAACGGCCTGTATGTGGTCAGCGGCACGGCGCAGAACGACAGCGGCGTTGATCTCTACTACCCGCTGGTAGATGTGGCGTTGATCGGCCCCGACGACGACCTGGTGGGCGTGACTCACGCTGCTGTGAGCACTGAGCGCGAGGGGGTCTGGCCGGCGGGCACGACCGCGCACTTCACGGCGCTGTTCCGTTTCCTGGTGGGGTCACCGGAGCAGGTCACGGATGCGCGCGCCCTGGCCGCTGGCTACGAAGCGCCCGGCGGGTAAGAAGAAAAACGCCGCCTGAGTCGGGCGGCATCTTGAGAAGGACCATCTGAAAACCTCATCCCGTGACCCTTTCTCCTTGCGCGGAGGGAGATTCGGGGATGAGATAAACTGCGGATCGGGACTCCTCAACTGCTCTCTGATCTGCTCTCGCTACGAGTTCACTGCAGTTCGAGTTGAGAGCCGGCGTTGTCCTGGGCCGGATCAATGACGGTTTCGTGCGGGATGTTTTCTACGCTGGTATCGCGCAGGCGCTCGATAGCGCCCATCCCCACAGGAGCGATTGTAAACGATTGGCTATCGTGACTGCCGCGCCGCAACTGCGCCAGCATATCGCGTTCGATAGCCTCCGTCCTGTCCAGCATCTGGTGCGTCAGTTCCACCCTTATTGACATACCACCACCCTGGCCTGGCATTGCCCCTGCGGGGGACGGAGTGTGCATGGCTTCCGCCTGCATATTGGCGGGGTCTCCGTCTTCGCCTGGGCCTGGTACTTCAGGAAGCCGTTTCATAATCCCCCTCCTCGCTGGTTCGGCCCCTGCTTACACCCGCTGTTAGCCCCATTGTGCCGCGTTCGGCAAAAGTCTGCAATAGGGTTGTCACCTTTTTTAGACATTTTTTATCTATCAGCCTCGACGCCGCGCCATTCGGCCAGCACGGGGGCGCGCGTTTCCAGCACGCCCGCCCAATCGCCCGCGTTGGCGATCAGGTAACCGACTATTCGTCCTTCCCCGCCTGCTCCCTCGTGCTCAATGCGCAGTAGGGGAACTGGAAAAGGATTGCCCGCGTGGGTCGCCCCTGGCAGCAGCACTGTCAGGCGATGAATGCGGGCCAGAGGAATCGCGTATGCCCGCTCGAAGAGCAGCCGGTCGGGGGCCAGGTAGAGCAGCCCGGCGGACTGTTGCCAGTCTGGCGGCAGGGCGTGCGGATCGGGCTGGTCAGGGGGGGCGATACGCCAGACGGTCGCGGCGTCCGGCTCGACACGCACAGCGGGGGCCGGGCCGAAGTCTTCGCGCACCTCGTCCATCTGCTGAAGGGGTAACCCTGCCAGCGCTGCGAGTTGAGTGGCGAACGCCTCCAGTGCCCCTTCCAGGAAACGATAGACATGCCAGCCTAGGTCGGTCTCGGCGTGCAACGTCAGTTCGGGCGTCTCCACACGGCGATTCCAGGTGCTCTTGACGCGCGCCCGCAGCCCCATCCAACGTAACGCGGTCAGCGGGAAAGCCGCGTCGAGCGCCGCCGTCCGATGTCCAGCGAAGCGCACTTGCCCGTTCACTACGGCCAGCGCTCCAAATGCGCGGCGTAGGGGTAGGCCCTCTAGCAGGTCACCTTCCGCGATGGTGCCAATCGGCCCGACCTGCACCGTGTTTCCCGCCCGTTCCCAACGGGCGAGGGCGCGTTTCACGTGACGGCGCTGTGTGCCCTGATCCCACAGCAGCGCGCCGCCTATAGCTGCCAGCGCTGCCGCCAACCCGACGATCTCCATTGTGGACATCCTTTAATAGTCCGACAAATCCGGTTTGCGTTTGCGGCCCCGGTGCACTTCCAGCGGAACATCCCTCTGACGTACCAGCGCTTCGGCCCAGCGCCTGGCTCCGCGCACCTCGAATCCTTCGACCTGCAGCGCGCCGTCCGGCCCGGCATAGGTGACGCGCAACAGTGCCCTGTCCCGTCCCATCTGATGCACATCCAGCCGTTGCAGCGCCGCCAGGGGGGCGACCGCCCGCCAGTCGAACAGCAGACGGTCAGGGGCCAGGTACAGGTCGGCGGTGCGGTCGGCGTGCCACTCACCGTAGATATCCTGCCATAGCCGCAGAGCGCGGTCGGGGCCGAAGTCGTCGCGTCCGTCACCGGCGTCGTGCAGGGGCAGATCGCAGGCTTCCGCCAGCGCCGCGCCCAGGTCGGCCAGGGCGGGGCCGATCAGCGTCGTCACGCGCCAGCCGTCGGGAGTGTCGCCGTGCACGGTCAACGCGCGCACCCGTCGTCTCAGGCGCAACCGCACCGTGACCAGGCTCACCCGTCGCACTGCGTCCAGGGGAAGGCGTACATCCCAGGCGCTGTTGCGCCATCCTCTGAACAGCAGTGCGTCGCCCACGAGGCCGGCAGCTCCCGTCACGCCCCGCCCATAAGTCTGGCGCGGGCGCAGGCCTAGGCAGGTGGCCGCGACTGGCCCATAGCGCACCCAGGCTCCGGCGCGCACCCACTCTGTGCGTATCCGGTTGACGTGTGCTTCGCGTCCGCCCGTGCCTATGCGCCGCCAGGCCATACCGCTCCCGCCGAGTCACTGAGAGACCATTTGGTAACCCCTCACCCCGGCGCTGTGCGCCACCCCGCGCCCTCAATGGGGCGAGGGGAAAAAATCTGGCCTGTCTCCCCTTCGCCCCTCAGAGGGGGGTTGAGGGGGCTTTTCAAACGGTCTCTTCAAACGGTCTCTCATCAGTGCTACGCTCAGAGCGATCTTAGCGCCTTCTGACGAGTACGCTAGATGTGGCCTGGCCTGGGTGCGAGCAAAGGTTGACAGCGACTTTGCTGTGGGCGATAGCCCTCATCCCCCAGGGTAATCGCGTCAAAACCAGCCAGCAGAACCATGGGCAGAAGTAAGCTCAGGTGTGATCTCCTGGTTGACCTCACCCCCGCTCGGCGCTGGCGCGAGGCTGGGGGTGAGGTCAAGCGGCAAGCGGTTGATGTAATCCCCCTGTCCCCTAACCTTCGGGCCTTGCGGATTTGCCGCCAAGCGGTAAAGTAAGAGCAGTTGCGCGCTGCGCCTGAGCGAAGGAGTGATCCGCTTGAGTCCCGAAGACTTGTTCATTTTCTCCGGCACGTCCAACGAGCCGCTGGCTCGCCGCATTTGTCAATACCTTGGCGTGCCCCTACGCCCAACCAGCATCCGCCGCTTCAGCCACGGTACCCTGCGCGTTCAGCTTGGCGAGAGCGTGCGCAACAAAGATGTGTATATCGTGCAGTCGCTCACCCGCCCCGTGCATCGTCACCTGATGCAAATGCTGATGATGCTCGACATCGCCCGGCACGGCGACGCCCGCCGTGTGACGGCTGTCATTCCTTATTTCGCTTATGGGCGCTCCGACAAGAAAGATGCGCCGCGCATCAGCATCACGGCCAAGCTGGTGGCGCAGTTGATCGAAACGGCGGGGGCCGATCGCGTCATCGCCATGACGCTGCACTCGCCGCAGGTACACGGCTTCTTCGACGTGCCGCTCGATCACCTGACCAGCCTGCGCGTGCTGGTAGACCATTTCAAGCAGCAAGACCTGCGCGACACAGTGGTCGTTTCGCCCGATGTTGGCTACGCCAAGCCTGCCTCCAAACTGGCCTCGGCGCTGGGCGTGCCGCTGGCCGTCGGCAGCAAGGTGCGCCTGGCCGACAACGAGGTCGAGATCAAGTCGGTGCTGGGCACGGGGCAGGAAGCGCGGCGCGCGATCATCGTGGACGACGAGATCGCCACTGGCGCAACCATGGTGGAGATGGTGGGCGTGCTGCGAGGACTCGGCACCAGAGAATTTTGTCTGGCCTGCACGCACGGCCTGTTCACCGGCAATGCCATCGAAAGCCTGAACGCCATAGACGACATCACCGAGATTGTCTGCACCGACACGGTGTACGCGCCGCACGCCGAAGAAGGACTAGCGCGGCTGACCAAACTCTCGGTTGCGCCGATCTTGGGCGACGCTATCCTGTGCAACCATGAAGGGCGCTCGGTCGGCGCTCTGTTCACATTCTGGGAAGAGGGCGTGCCGACGGATAGTTCCCTGGGTTAGTCCGTCCAGCCGCTGCAGAAGGCTGGTGAAGGAGCATGGCACGGGCCTGGCACGCAGACAGCCTGTCCTCCTCGCGAACGCACCTCGTCTGGGTTCTCCTGCTGCTGCTCGCCATGGGCGCGCGCGTGTTGGGCGCTGCCGACCGCCCCGTCTGGACGGACGAAGGCTGGAGCGTGTGGGCGGCCAGCGAGCAGCGCTGGAGCGCCATCATCGAGAAAGTCCGCGATGATCATCACCCGCCGCTCTACTTCGCCGTCCTGAGCGAATGGCGATCGCTGGCGGGGGATGCGCGCTTGGCGCTGCGCTTTCTGGCTATTGCTGCTGGCGTGTTGACAGTCGCGGTCGTCTACCGGGTCGGGGCGGACTGGTTCGACCGGCGCACCGCTCTTTACGCCGCGCTGCTCTATGCCGCGCTGCCTATCGCCATTTACTACGCCCAGGAAATCCGCCATTATAGCTGGCTGATGTTTGCCGTCAGCCTGATGATGCTGTTCTTCCTGCGCTACCTGCGCCATCCGCGCCCGTTGTGGTGGTTGCTCTACCTGCTCAGCACGGCGTTTATGCTCGGCACACTCTACGTGGGCGTGCTGACTCTGGCGGTGCAGGCGTTCGTCGGGCTGATCCTCTGGCGCGGGACATGGCGGGCCAGAGCGGGGCTGATCGGTGCGTGGCTGGGGGCGGCGCTGCTCTGCCTGCCCTGGTGGGAGATCATCCCCGATCAGATCACGCAGGTGCGTAACACGGCGGGCGTGCCCGGAGCGTACCGCATCACCCCTGGCAACGTGCTGGCCCTGGCCGACTACCTCCTGGGCAACCAAATGGCGCTGCTAGGGAGCCTGTTCGCCCTGGGCATGTGGTACATCGTCCGGCAGGCTAAGCCGGAGAGGCTGACTCGCCTGGCCCGCGTGTATGTAGTGCTGGCGGGCGGCGGGTTGTTCGCAGCCATGTGCCTGGCCAATGTCCGCGTCGGCACACTGACCCTCCGCACGCTGGCCTTTCTGACTCCGGCGTTGATGTTGATCTGTGGCTACGGGCTGAGTCATCTACCGCAGCCAGCGCGAGGGCTGTTCGCGGCAGGGGCTGTGCTGGCGTTGCTCACCCGCGCCGAGGAGATTCAGCCGCGTCTGAACTACGACCGGGTGGCGGAGGCGCTGGCCGCCCAATATTCGCCCGGTGACCTGATTGTGCTGGAAACCGGCTTCGACGACAACGCTTTCCAGTACGAACTGGCGCTGGCCGTGCCCGATGACCATCCAACAATCATCCGCACGCTACCCTGGGTAGAACTGGGACGGCCAGAGCGCCACAAATCGGTCGTGGAGCAGGTCGCGGGGCTGCTGCGCACCCATCGGCGCGTGTGGGTGGTGCACTGGTTGCAACCGGCAGTGCTGTTGCCCTACCTGGACGCAGGCAACGCCGGTTTCTGGCGCGTGTTGACGCAGACGACGCCGACAGGCGAGCGCTATCAGCAGCTCTACCCGGATCATCCGCTGGTGCAGGTGAACCTCTACGAACGCCCGGCCCTGGATGGCGAGCCGACTGTTTTCGGCGACTTGTTCGCCCTACACGACGCCGTGATTGCGCCGCGCGCCAGAGCGGGCGACAGCCTGCACGTTGACCTGTGGTGGATGGCGACCGCTGCGCCGCCGCTGGATTATTCGGTGGGCGTCTACCTGATGCCGCTCGATGCAGACCGTGTGCTGGCTCAACACGACGGCCCTCCAGGTGACCGGCCAACCAGTCAGTGGACGCTGGGGACGCCTGTCTTCGACCGGCACACGCTCAGGCTGCCGGAGCGACTATCGCCCGGCACCTACCGGCTGGTGGTGGGCGTCTACTGGTTCGGCGACGGGCAGTTGCTGCGCAGTGGCGAACAGTCTTACGTGACCATTGGGCAAGTCGAGCTTGGCCCGTAGCCTGCCGGAAGGGATTGCGGATTTCGAATTGCGGGAAGTCCGCTTTTGGCAGGCGGGGAAGTCGTCACGAGCGCGACATCCGCCTCAGAAACAGAAAGTAGAAGAAAATGTCTTTAGAACATACCCAACCCGCTCCCGACCCGCTGCCCCTGGGCGAGCGCGCCCTGACTATCGCCGATGTCGTGCGGGTCGCCCGCGAGCGGTCGCCGGTGCGCCCGTTGCCCGCAACTGCGCCGCCCGGCAGCGCGCTGGCCGAACGCCTGGATCGTATCGAGCGCAGCGCTGCCTGGGTGCAGCACACGATGGCCGAGATCGAACACGCCGCCGCAGAAGGCCGCCTGCCGCTGGTGATCTACGGGGTCAACACGGGTTTCGGCGACAATGCCGGTCGCGCGGTCTTCCGTCACCCCTGGGAAGCCGCTCTGCTCAGCCGCAACCTGTTGCTCAGCCATACGGTGGGGACTGGCCCCTACCTGCCCCCTGACGCCGTGCGGGGGGCGATGCTCATCCGCGCCAACACGCTGGCCCAGGGCTATAGCGGGGTGCGCCGCGAAGTGATCAATACCCTGATCGCCATGCTCAACCAGGACGTGTTGCCCGCCATGCCCGCCCAGGGGTCGCTGGGCGCGTCTGGCGACCTGGCCCCGCTGGCGCATCTGGCGCTGGTGCTCAGCGCGCCCCCGCCCGGCGAACCCGCGCACCCCGGCGCGAACGGCCTGGCCTTCTGGCGCGGCGAATTGCGCGACGGCGCAGAAGCCATGGCCGCCGCGGGCATCCCGCGCGTGACGCTCGGTGCCAAGGAAGGCGTCGCCCTGATCAACGGCACGGCGGTCAGCGCTGGCATCGGAGCGCTGGCCTGGCACGACGCCACGCAGACGCTCACCGCTGCCCAGGTCGCGCTGGCGCTGTCGGTCGAAGCGCTGCTCGGCTTCCGCGATGCCTTCCTGCCACACCTGCACGCCGTGCGCGGGCACGTAGGGCAGGCCCAGGTGGCGGACTTCGTCTATCGGCTGTTGCAGGGCAGCACGCTCGCCCGCGGCGACGCCCATATTGACCTCGATCCGCTGCAAGGCCCGCCGCAAGACCCCTATTGCCTGCGCGCTGCGCCCACCGTGCTCGGCGCGGCCCTGGATGTCCTGGAGTACGTCAAAGAGGTATTGTCGCGCGAGATCAACGCCGTCACCGACAACCCCCTGATCTTCCTGGACGACGCCGGCCCGCTGCACCTGCCCCGCGCCACCAAAGCCGTCTCCGGCGGCAACTTTCACGGTGCGCCGGTGGGCTATGCGCTGGATTTCCTGAAAATTGTCCTGACCGATCTGGCCAGCATCTCCGAGCGGCGCACCTTCACCCTGCTCGACGGGCGGCTCAACCGCGGCCTGCCGCCTTTCCTGATCACCGATCCGCCGGGCGAAGAGGGGTTGAACAGCGGGCTGATGATGGCGCAGTACACCGCCGCCGCGTTGGTCAGTGAGAGCAAAATCCTGGCGCATCCGGCCAGCGTGGATAGCATCCCCAGCAGCGCCAACCGCGAGGATCACGTCAGCATGTCTACTATCGCGGCGCGGGGGGCGGCGGAGATCGTGGCCAACGCTCAGGCTGTGATCGCCATCGAGCTACTGTGTGCGTTCCAGGCGCTGTCCCTGCGGCTGGAGCAGCAGCCAGACGCCCGGCTGGGGCGCGGCACGGCGGCGGCGCTGGACTTCCTGCGGACGGTCGAGATCGCGCCGGGGCAGCCGTTGCGCCCGCTGCGCCGCGACATGGCCATGCGCCCTTACCTGGAGGCGCTGATCGCGCTCGTGCGATCTGGCGCGCTGGTGGAAGCGGTACACGCTGCCCTGTAGAATCTCGCCCAAGCCTGTCAGAAGAGGCGGTATACAACTATGCTTGGTGTGGACAATCCTCAGGCGCTGGACTTCCCAGAGCAATGCGAGACGGAGCGATTGCTGATCCGCCCGCCCAGGCCCGGCGACGGGGCCGCCATGCACGCCGCGGTGATGGAATCGCTGGCCGAGTTACGGCCCTGGCTGCCGTGGGCAGTAAACCCCGCTAGCGCCGAAGAATACGAAACCCTCTGCCGACGCAAATATGCCGAATGGCTGCTGCGCGATGATCTGATGCTGACCCTGTGGCGCAAAGCGGACGGCGTGTTTGTAGGAGCCAGCGGGCTGCACCGCATTGACTGGTCGGTGCCGTGCATGGAGATCGGTTACTGGTGTCGCACCAGCCTGAGCGGCCAGGGCTACATCACCGAGGCGGTGCGCGGCATCACGCGCTTCGCTTTCGAGCATCTGCGCGCACAGCGCCTGGAGATTCACTGCGACGAGCGCAACAGCCGCAGCGCAGCGGTCGCCCAACGCGCCGGATACGCGCTAGAAGCGCTCCGCCGCAACGCCGCGCGCGGCACCGATGGCACGCTGCGCCATGTGCTGGTCTTCGTGCGCTTCCCAGAAGGGGCACCGCAACAACATCAGGGCTGATCGCCGTAGCCGTCCGGGTAAGCCGAATGCCACGCCCAGGCCGAGGCGATGATCGTGTGCAGGTCGGGGTAGCGCGGCTCCCAGCCCAGCTCGCGGCTGATGCGTTCCGAGGAGGCGACCAGCATGTCGGCGTCACCGGGGCGGCGATCGGTCTCCACGACGGGGAAGTCCACGCCGGTTACCTGGCGGGCGATGTCGGCCACCTGGCGCACACTGTAGCCGCGTCCGTTGCCCAGGTTGTAAATCATGCAGGCGCGCCCGTTACCCAGCGCTTCCAGCGCCAACACGTGCGCCGAGGCCAGGTCTTCGACATGCACGTAGTCGCGAATGCAGGTGCCGTCCGGCGTGCGGTAGTCGGTGCCGAAGATGTAGAAGGCGTCGCGCTTGCCCAGCGGCACTTGCAGCGCCAAGGGGATGACATGCGTTTCCGGGTGGTGATCCTCGCCGCGGATGGGTTTGCCCTCTGGATCGAGCATGGCCCCGCAGGCGTTGAAGTAGCGCAGGGCGGCGTATTGCAGGCCCATTTGCCGGTGATACCACTGCAACATGCGCTCGATCATCAACTTGGTCTCGCCATAGACGCTGGCCGGGCCGAGCGGATCGTCCTCCACCAGGGGCGCGTCTTTGCTGGCGTAGACACCCGCCGTGGACGAGAAAATGAGCCGGCGCACGCCGTGTCGCATCATCGCGTCGAGCAGAATCTGGGTGTTGGCGACGTTGTTGCGGAAGTACTTGCCCGGCTGCTGCATGGATTCACCAGCCTCGATGAAGGCGGCGAAGTGAGCTACCGCGTCGAACTGCCCCATCTGAAAGAGCACGTCCAGCGCGGCGGCGTCACCCACGTCGCCCTGCACGAAGTCCGCCCCCTCTGGCACCGCGGCGCGATGCCCTTTCACCAGGCTGTCGTAGACGGTGACGCGATGTCCCGCCGCCAGAAAATAGGCCGCTGTCGCCGACCCAACATAGCCCGCTCCCCCTGTGACCAGGATGTGCATAGATTTCTCACTCCGTCTGTGCGCTGTTGACCAGGGTCTGCTGGCGCTCATTGTACCCCAGACAGGAGGCGTTGCCAGGGGGAGGTGGATTGCGAATTGCGGATTGCGGATTGCGGATTGATCTGACCCTACCCCTGGCGCTGACGCCCCTCCCGTAGCGAGCCGGGCACAGCGGGCCAGAGGGTCACCCCGGCCCGCGCTTCGCTTTATTCCACCAGGTAATGCGCGTCGCGCACCGACAGGTCGTCGGCCAGGTGATAGACGCGCGGGATGCCATTGGGAATGTGCAGATCGGGGATGGCTTCTGGCGAGATGCCGTCCAGATAGGCGACCAGAGCGCGTAGACTGTTGCCGTGCGCCACCACCAGCGTACAGGCTCCGCCGCGCAGACGGGGTGCGATCTGCTCGTGCCAGGCGGGGAGCAGGCGGTCGAGCGTGTCGCGTAGCGATTCGCCACGCGGCAATTCGTGCACAGGCACAGCAGCATAACGCCGATCGAAACGGGGGTGACGTGGGTCGTCGAAGTCGAGCGGGGGCGGGGGCACGTCGAAGCTGCGCCGCCACAGGTGCACCTGCTCGCGCCCCAGGCGCTCGGCAGTCTCCGCCTTGTTCAGACCTTGCAACGCGCCATAGTGCCGTTCGTTGAGCCGCCAGGTGTTGATCACCGGCACCCAGTGCTGATCCAGTTCGTCCAGCACGATCCACAGCGTGCGGATGGCGCGTTTGAGCACCGAGGTGAAGGCTATGTCGAACTCGAAACCAGCCTGACGCAGGCGTTGACCGGCGCGGTGCGCTTCCTCGATACCACGCGCTGTCAGATCAACGTCCGTCCAGCCGGTAAAGCGATTGCTGGCGTTCCACTGACTTTCGCCGTGTCGCAACAAAACCAGACGGGGCATAGGGCGCTCCCTGAACGTTTCCGCACGCGCTCGATGATAGCGCCAGTAGGCCGGGTGGGCGAGAGGGGATTGCGGATTGCGGATTGCGAAATTCGGATTGTGGACTGACGATCCCTCGCCCCTCGTCGTTAAAGTTCAGCCGTTAGGGACGAAGACGGAAATAGAACATATGTGCTATCCTGGAGATAACCTGCGGCGCGGTGCGACAGGCACGGCCCTGCAAACCAGACAGGAGAAACTGCGGGCGGGGTGCCGTGACAGCAGCCGCGAGGGCGAGTCCTGCGCACCGCGCCGCCAGGGAGAGACGTTGCCGGGAGGAGGTGGGCATGAGCGGCCAGGACACGCGCATCTGCCGGGCGATCCGGCTGCTGGCCGAAGGGCGCGCGCGTGACGAGGTGGCGCGGATGGTGGGGGCGTTGCCGCGCACGGTCGCCGCCTGGGAACGCGACGAGGACTTCCGGGCGTTGCTGGCCTGTCTGCGCGAGCACCGGCGCGCTCATGACGCACTCGCTGCCCTGGCCGATCTGACGCCAGGGGCGATTGCCGCGCTGCGCCGCGCCCTCGACGGTGACGACGACGAACTGGCCCTGCGCGCCGCCCGCGAAGTGTTGGAGCGCGTCGGGCCGCTGGCCGAACGTTCCGCCGTGCAGACGATTCGTGTGGAGTATGGCAGCCATGACAGTCAGCCTGTGTCAGCCGCACCCTGGGCAGATCGCCATCCTGCGCCATCCAGCCCGCTTCAAGGTGGTGGCCTGCGGCAGGCGCTTTGGCAAGACGGAGACGGGGCGGATTCTGATGGTTGAACGGGCATTGGCCGGTCGCGTTTGCTGGTGGATCGCGCCGACGTACCGCATGGCCGACGACGTGTGGCGGAGCTTCAAGGCGACCCTGGCGGGCGTGTGGCGGGCCAAGGATGAAGCCATGCGCCGCATTGACCTGCCCGGCGGCGGGGTGATCGCCGTGCGTAGCGGGCACAATCCCGACGCTCTGCGCGGCGCAGGTCTTGACCTGGCCGTGCTCGACGAGGCAGCCTATCTCGCCCCTGCCGTGTGGACGGCGGCCATCCGCCCCGCCCTGGCCGACCGGCGCGGCGAAGCGCTGTTCCTCAGCACGCCGCGCGGGCGCAACTGGTTTTGGGGGCTATGGATGGCCGGGCAGCAGGCCGATCACCCGCACTGGCAAAGCTGGCGCTTCCCGACGGCAGCCAATCCGCTGATCGCTCCGGCGGAGATCGAGGACGCGCGGGCGTTGCTGCCGGAGCGGGTCTTCCGCGAAGAGTATCTGGCCGAATTCCTCGAAGACGGCGGGCGCGTCTTCCGGCGCGTGGAAGAAGCGGCAACGGTCGAGCCGGGCGGATCACCGCAGCCCGACGAGCGCTATATCTTCGGCGTAGACTGGGGCCGCGACGCCGACTTCACCTGTATCGCTGTGCTGGCGGCGGAGTCGCGGCGGCTGGTGGCACTGGAACGCTTCAACGCCGTTGGCTGGGCGGTGCAGCGCGGGCGGCTGGTAGCGCTGGCCGACCTCTGGCGGCCTGCCGCCGTCTGGGCAGAGGCCAATAGCATGGGCGGGCCGAACATCGAAGCGTTGCAGGCGGAGGGGTTGCCGGTGCAGCCCTTCGTGACGACCGCCGTCAGCAAGGGGCCGCTGATTGACGCCCTGGCGCTGGCCCTGGAACGCGGCGAACTGTCCCTGCTGCGCGACCCTACGCTGTTGGCGGAACTGAGCGCTTTCTCGCTGGAACGGCTGCCGGGTGGACGGTATCGCTACAGCGCGCCGCCGGGCCTGCACGACGACACGGTCATCGCCCTGGCGCTGGCCTGGCATGGCGTCTTGTACAGCGGAGCGGGCATCAGTTTCGTGTAGCTGTCAGCCGTCCGCGGTCAGCTATCAGCAGGCAGTGATCCGGTAGGTCGGCTCTCTGTGTCGCTGACGGCTGATCGCCGAGAATGACAAGGAGTGAGCGATGGCCTCCCAACCGAAGCAAGCTTCCCTCGTCGAACGGGCGCTGCGTCGCCTGGGCTATGTGCGCTGGCGTCCGGCCAGTGTCATTCACCGCGTCGAGACATTCCCCGCCGGTGAACCATTGCCCGCTCTTGCGCCGGAGATGGGGCGGGCGGGGCAGTACGCGGGCGTGTACATGGGCAGTCCGTGGGTCTACGTGGCGATCAACCGCATCGCGGAGGCGGCGGCGCTGGTGCCTTTTCGCGTCTACCGGGTGGCGCGGGGAGAAGGCAGCGCGGGCGAGGTCGCCCCGGCAGGGGCGGGCGAGGTCGCGCTGCCGGAGCACCCCTTCACACGCCTGCTGCAACGCCCCAATCCGCTGCTCAGCCGCTTCGAGTTGATCGAGCACACGGTCGGCAGTCTGGAACTGCACGGCAATGCCTACTGGTTCCTGGCGGGTCAGCCAGGGGGCGCGCCCCAGGAAATCTGGCCGCTGCGCCCCGACCGTGTGCAGATCGTGCCGGATGCCGTGCGCGGCGTGCGCGGCTACCTCTACGAGGTGGACGGGCGAAGCATTCCCCTCGACGCGGCGGAGGTAGTGCACTTCCGGCGCTGGCACCCCGCTAACGACTACTACGGTCTGAGTGCGCTTGAAGCGGCGCGGCTGGCCGTGGAGACCGACCGCGCCATGGCCGACTGGAATCGTCGCTACTTCGGCGAGGGCATGGCCGTGCCAGCGGGCATCGTCGCCATCCGCGAGCGCGTCAGCGACGCCGACTTCGAGCGCATCAAACACGAGTGGCGCGCAGCCTACGGCGGCGGCGAGCGCAAGACGGCGTTTGTGCGCGGGGCGTCGATGGAGTGGCACAACGTCGGCCTCAGTCAGCACGACATGGACTTCCTCAACGCGCGCCGCTTCAACCGCGAGGAGATTTTCCAGATTTTCGGCATTCCGGTGGGCTTGTTCAGCGAAAACGCCACCGAAGCTAACGCCCTGGTCGGCGAGCGCGTCTTCGTCGAGCGCACGCTGTGGCCCAAGCTGGTGCGCATTGCCGAGAAGATCACCACCGACCTGCTGCCCTTCTACGGGACGGGCCTGGTGGGGCGCTTCGACGACATCCGCCCCCAGGATCGCGCGCAGCAGCTCGCCGAGTTGCGCCTGGCCCGCGGTGTGCTGACCGTAGACGAGCTGCGCGCGCGGTACTTCGGCCTGGGGCCGCTGCTCGCAAGCGACCCAGAAACGACGCCAGAAACGCCAAAATCGCCAGAATGACCGGCTTCTGGCTCTTGAGGGGGGAGGAGTGCAAGTGTAGGGGCGTGTGCGGTAATACGCCCCTGCTGCTCTGCTCAGGAGGACCTGACCAATGACCGCGCGGAACGAACCTGGTCAGCCCGCAGAGGCGCGATCGCCGAAAGCGGCACAGCAACTACCGCGATCGAATCGCCCAACACATTGAAGACTTCGAGGATGCATCCTTCCTCGCCGCCTTCAGGATGAGGGACGTAGTCAACCAGTACGGCGATGTCGCCTGCTCTCAGGTGATGAACAGGGATGTCCTGGGTCAACATGACTTCAGTGTACAGGTCAGGTCTCATCGCCGACTCTCTCCCTTCTTTCCCCTGCTGTGCTCATTGTACCACGCCCCAGTGGGCCGTCTCCCGCTCCACCGCGCGACTTCGAGTACAATTAGAGCCGTGCGCCTGCTGTTCGCCCGAAGGGGGATTCTCTGGCATGGACGACACCACGCTCATCCTCAACCGCGTGTTGCCCATCCTCTTGTTGATCGCGCTGGGGCACTGGACGCGCCGCAGCGGTTTCCTGACCGAGAGCGCCGTCGAGAGCCTGCGCAAACTGGTCGTCACCCTGGCGCTGCCCGCCGTGTTGTTCATCTCCTTTCTGGAAATGAAGCTGCAGACCAAGTATCTGCTCGTCTTCGCGCTGATCTTCGCGCTCAATGTGGCGCTGTTCGCGCTGGGACGGGTGCTCAAGACACGGCTGCGCGTCGAATACCTGTACTTCCCCTTCCTGATGACCGGCTTCGAATACGGCATGCTCGGCGTCAGCCTGTTCGGCAGCGCCTATGGCCTGGACAGGATCGGCTACATCGCCGTCATTGACCTGGGGCATGAACTATTCATCTGGTTCGTCTTCCTGGCCTTTCTGCTGATGCTGCGCGACGGGCACCAGGACCCGCGCCAATTGCTGCGCGCGTTTCTCACTTCGCCGGTGATCATCGGCATTCTGGCGGGTATCGCGTTGAACGTGATCGGGGCGCGGGAGTTCGTCAACGAACGGCCTGTCGCCGGCGGCGTCATGGCGACGCTGCGCTTCTTGGGCAATCTCACCATCCCGCTGATCCTGATCATCGTCGGCTATGGTATCCGCCTCGATCGGGCGGGTATCCGCGAAGCCGCGCCGGTGATTGGCATTCGCCTGGCGATCCTGGTGCCATTGGCTCTGTTGCTCAACCGGCTGGTGCTGCGCGGCCTACTCGACCTGGAAGCGCCCTTCGAGGCGGGGTTGTTCACGTTGCTGGTGTTGCCGCCGCCTTTCATCCTCCCCCTGTATATGAAAGCGGGGCTGCCCGACGAGCGGCGCTACGTCAACAACGTGCTGACGCTCTACACCGTCGCGTCTATCATCCTGTTCACCGTCTATTTCGTGCTGCATCCGGAGTTGTAACGGCTATGCCCCTCGATCCCAACGCTGTGCCCGGCCTGTTGCGCGCGCTGGATAGCGCCGATGTCTACGTGCGCATCACCGCCGCCGAAGCGCTGGGCAAGATCGGCAATCCGGTGGCCATCGCCCGCCTGCTGGAGATTCTGGACGACAGTCGCCCCGCCGTGCGCCGCCGCGTCATCGGGGCGCTGGAACGCATCGGCACCGAGCCGAAGGCTTGCGCTGCGGCGCAGGTCGTGCCGGGGTTGGAGCGCGGCCTCTACGATCCCGATCCAGTGGTGCGGGCGGCGGCAGAACGCGCCTTGCAGCGCCTGGGTATTTCCAGCGCACACGCGGCACTGGCCCGCTGGCGCACTTCTGGGCTATGATTCGGGGGCGGAGGGGTTGCAAATTGCGGATTGTGGAAGGCGAACTACAGAGGGCTACACCAAATCCGAAATTCGTGATCCCCAATCCGCCGTCTTGATTAAGTATCTATCCGTAAATTCGGTTCTGTAGGGGCGCTGCTTGCTGCGCGACAGGAATTTACGGATAGGTTGTAAGGATGTAGAGCCTTGGCGCACGTCTTCATCTCCTACGTATCCGCCGAAAGCCCCTTCGTGGAGCGGCTCCGCGCCCGCCTGTCCGAGGCGGGTTTCGCGGTGTGGGCCGCCGAACCGATACGCGCAGGCGCAGAATGGCACGAGGAGATTGACACCGCGCTGCGTCAGGCGTTCGCCGTGGTGATTGTGTTGTCGCGCGCGGCCAGTGCGTCCCCCTTCGTGGCCTACGAGTGGGCCTGCGGGCTGGGAGCGGGGGCCGATGTGATCCCCATTCAGGTCGAGCCGACCCGCATGCACCCGCGTTTGCGCGCGCTCAACCCGCTTGACTTCAGCGATGCGCAGCGTGCCCCCTGGGAAGAGTTGATCGGGCGATTGCGCATCAGCGAGGCAACGCGCGCCTCCCTGGCCAAGACCGGAGAGCTGGGCAGCCTGACCGGACGCGAGCGGGCGGTGCTGGCCGCCGAGCTGGCCGCCCTGGCGGACTCCCTGCTCGGCGATCGGTGTGCCGAGGCCGGATTGCTGGCCCGACTGCTGGCGGTGCTGGGTCGCCTGGGAGGGAGTCCGGCGGTGCGCACCCTGGCCCGGGCCATGCCCGATGCGCGCCCCGACGTGCGCTACGCGGCGGGGGATGCGCTGCTGGCGCTCGGCAGTGCGGCGCTGCCCGATCTGCTGGCCGCGCTGACAGACGACGATCCGCTGCTGCGCGAGGGAGCGGCATTGGCGTTGGCTCGCCTGGCCCCCGAAGCGCTGTCTGGGGCGGGGGAGGCGGCGATTCCGGCTCTGGTGAGTGCCCTGCGGCGCGACGTAGGCCCCCTGCGCGAAGCGGCGGTGTCGGCGCTGGGACGCATGGGAAAGGCGGCAGTGCCGGCTTTGCTGCACGCCCTCGACGATAAAAGCTGGGACGTGCGCGCTCTGGCCGCGGACGCGCTAGGGCAGTTGGGCGATCCGGCGGCAGTGCCCGGCTTGCTGCGCGTCCTGGAAAGCGACGATGCCGATCTGCGCGCGCGGGCGGCCAGCGCCCTGGGGCGGATCGGGCAGCGCAGCGCGTTGCCAGGGCTGATCCGCGCCCTGCACGATCGCGATGGCGTGGTGCGCTGGTGGGCGGCGGAAGCGCTGGGGCGTATCGGCGATCCGGCGGCCATCGCTGCGTTGCTGGAAGCGTTGCGCCGCCCCGACGAAGAGATGGGCGCGCGCCTGACGGCAGTGCGCGCGCTGGCCCGCATTGGCGACCCGGCGGCGGTGCCCGACCTGCTGACCCTGTTGCACGACGGTTACTGGGTGACGCGCGAGGCCGTCGCGCGCGCTCTGGGCGAGATCGGCGACCAGGCAGCCATCGCTGGCCTGGAGCAGGCGCTCTTCGACGAGCAGCCCGCTGTGCGCGAGGCGGCGCTGGAGGCTCTGTCGCGCATAGACTCCCCCCAGGCCCAGCAGATCGTCGCGCAGTTTCGCTGGGATGGCACCGGCGACTGGCTGGGTGCCGAGGGCTGATAGCGGTCAACCGTCAGTTGTCGGCCTTGTGTGAGGGAGAGGCTTGAGGCTAGAGTGTTGAGTGAAGAGTTGAGACCTCCCATTGTTCCCTGTCTGCCATGACTGAATTTATCCCCTGCGTAGAACTTCCTGCTCAACGGGCGTTTTCGCTGACGGCTGATGGCTGACAGCTATTTTCCCTCGTCATTAAAGTTCAACTCTTAACGACGAAGACAGCATCAGAACATCTGTGCTATCCTGTGCTTGACGGCGGTGAGTAGAGCCGCAGCGTCAGGGAGGAGCGATGGCACAGAGAGGACGATCCAACACAGCCGCCAAGATGCTCGGCGAAGACGGGCGCATCGGCGGCTATCTCGTCGTGTGGGGCGACCCGTCGCGCCCCGATCTGCAGGGCGAATTCTTCACCCCAGAAACTGACCTGGGCCTGGACTGGTACCCGCGCCGCCCGGTGCTCTATCAGCACGGGCTGGACGGGGCGCTCGGCCCGGCGCTGATCGGGCAGATCGAGGTCATGCAGCCGGACTCGACGGGGGTATGGGTCGAGGCGCAACTCGACCTGCGTCGGCGCTGGGCGCGCACTGTGCTCGACCTGGTGCGACAGGGCGCACTGGGGTGGAGCAGCGGCAGCCTGCCGCACCTGGTGGAAATCGGGGCGGATGGGCACATCCGACGCTGGCCCATCGTCGAGGGCAGCCTGACGCCCACGCCCGCCGAGCCGCGTTTCACCGACGCGGTCGCCTTGAAGGCCGCCTACGAAGCCCTGGGGTTGCCGCTGGCGCGGCTGGCCCTGGACGGATGTGGTACAGACGAACGCAGTGAGAAGGAGACAGGAGAGGCAATGATCCCCAACGAACAGCAACCCGGCGCAATCAAGCGGCTACCCGCCACGCAGAGCACGACGACGCCGACCATTGAAGTGCGCAGCAAGTACGCCGCGCTCGACGCGGTGGACATGGCCTTCATGCATACCTGGCTCAGCCGCACCGGTCAATGGACGCCGTCGCTGGCCTTCATGCGCGAACTGGTCAGCAAGACCTACCGCGCGGTCGAACGGGGCGAACTGGACGCTGGCGCGGTGCGCGCGCTGCCCATCAAGGCGGACGAGTTGATGCACACCGGCCTGAGCGGCTACGGCTCCGAGTGGGTGCCCGACGTCTGGTCGAGCGAGCTGTGGCGCAAGGCGCGCGCCGAAAACGTGATCCTGCCCCTGTTCCGCGTGGTAGAAATGCCCTCCAACCCCTTCGAGTTGCCCATCTCTGGCACCGACCCGACGGTGTACTACGTGCCGGAGACGCAGGACGAGGACGATCTGACGCTGGGCGCGAACAATCCCCTGCCCGACAGTCAGATCGGCAGCGGCAAGGTGACACTGACGGCGAAGAAGCTGGCATTGCGCGTGGGCTTCTCGGCGGAACTGGTGGAGGATGCAGCGCTGCCGTTGATCCCGCTCTACCGCGAGCAGGCGTTGCGCGTGATGGCCGAGGCCATTGACCATGTGTTGCTCAATGGCGACACGACAGCTACGTCCACCGGCAACATCAACAGCGACGATGCCGCACCGGAGGCCACGGCCAAATACCTGGCCTTCGACGGGCTGCGCAAGCTGCCGCTGGTGACCTCGCCGACGCTGGCGCTGGATGCCAACGGTGCGCCGTCGGTGACGTTGCTGCGGGCGGCGCGCTTCCTGATGCCCGCGCGCTATTCGCTGCGCCCCAAAGATTGCGCCTGGATCGTGGACGGCAGCACTTACGCCAAGCTGCTGAGCGACCCCAACCTGGCCACGGTGGACAAGTTCGGGCCGCACGCCACCGTGCTGACGGGCGAGATCGCCAAGGTAGACGGCGTGCCGGTGCTGGTCAGCGCGGAGATGCCGCTCACGCAGGCGGACGGCAAGGCCGACAGCAGCGGCAACAGCAAGGGGCAGGCGGTGTGCGTGTACCGGCCTGGCTGGGTGGTGGGTTACCGCCGCCGCGTGGCCGCGACCATGGACTACCTGCCCTACTACGATGCCTATCAGATGGTGGCAACGGTGCGCCTGGCCTTCGCCCCCTTCGATAGCGCGGTGGCGAGCGTCCTCTACAACATCACCGTCTAGACGGGCGGCCAGGGTGGGTGGGGGGGGAGATAGCTGTCAGCGATCAGCCGTCGGCGAACAGCGAGAGCGGAACATGTGTCAGTCAGCGCAAAGCAGACAGACGACGTTCTCCAGACTGAGAACTATAAGCGTCAACCGCGGCAGCGCCATTTTTTTGCTAACTGCCGACGGCTGAAAGCTGACTGCTCGCTCTCAGTGACAGAAGGAAACCTGCACGTGCAGCGAACCGAGCACCAGCCGGTCACCATCCCGTAGGACGTACTCGCGGCGGGGGATCAGCCGATGACCGTTGATGAACGTCCCGTTCAGACTCTCCAAGTCGGCGATCAACAGATGGCCGTTCTGGCGGCGCAGCAGGCAATGGTGCCGCGACACACCGTGCTGCACAGCATTGTAGGGGGTGAGGTCGTACAGCGCGCCGTCGGACCACTGCCCCCGGCCCAGCACGGTAGGCTGTTGCACGTCCAGGGTTGCGCAGCTTCCAGAGGGCAGGAATTGCAACACGATCCGATCGCCGTCTTTGAAGCAGGCGGGTTGTGGGTTTGTCGCTGGTACGACAGTGGGCGCGCGGTTCAAGGGGCCGGTCTTGGGCAGGCGCGTTGTTGGAGAGACGAGGGGACAACCGCACGCGCCGCAGAAATGCGCACCGGCAGGCGCAGCGAAGCCGCACTGTGGGCATTCTCTCGGCTGCGCGGGCACCTGTTCGGAAACCTCGGAAACGTGCATAGAGTCCCGCCAGTGTCAGAAACGGCCTGCTAGCAGACAGTATTGCAGAGAGCTATCAGTTGATTCTCTCTGCCCATCCCTTACGTTATCGAACTGCTAAAGCGTGGTATCCGATCCTGTCTAGATATTATAACAGGCCGCATTAAAGCGGCGCAATGGGGCGTGAAAAATTCGTGAAAAGTCCACCAAGTCCAGATCAGCGTTCCTGCGCGGATGATTCGTTGCTCTGCACGAAGAAGATGGCCAGGTGCAGCGAACCCAGGATCAGGCGGTCGCCATGCACCACAGGGTAGGGGCGATGCTGTTCGAGGCGACGCTCGTTCAGGTAGGTGCCGTTGGTGCTGCCCAGGTCGGTCACCGTCAGTTCACTGGCATGACGATCCAGCCGGCAATGCTGGCGCGACACGCCATGACTCTGCGCGTCCAGGTCGTCCAGCGGCAACAGATAGACGTCCGGCGGCACATTGGCGCTGTTGCGCCCCAGGATGACCGACCCCTGGGCGGGCAGCGCGAAACAATAGCCGGATGGCAGCGCCTGCACCAGCACCACGTGCTGCGGAGTCAGCACGCCGCTGGAGGGCAGCGGAGGAGGGGTGATGGTGGGCATTCGTCTGAGACGCCGGGTCTGCAGGGAAGGGGGTGTGTCGGGCAAGACCAATGTACAGTGAGGGCACACTCCCTGGGCGGGATCGTATTTGGTGCCGCAACGGGGGCACGTGATCAATGGGCTGTCGGAGGTCATACCATGCTTCTTCATTGGATGCACCCGTTCATCATGCTTCATTGTAGCCGGAGTTCATAAGTGCGCAACGTCAGGAGGGTAACGGGAAGGTGACCATGGGCAATCTCTACGCGACGCTGGACGAGGTGCGGCGCTATCTGGGGTTGGACGCCGGGCAGACCGCCGCCGACGACCTGTTGCTGATGATGCTTGGCGCAGCGTCGCGCCTGATCGAAGGCTATGCCGGGCGGCGCTTCTACCCCCAACGCGCCATCCGGCGTTACCCGGTGAGCGATCAACATCGTCTGCTGCTGGACGATGACCTGCTGACGCTGCACAGCCTGACCAACGGCGATGGGCAGCCGGTGTCGCTGGACGCGGTGCACCTGTGCCCTGGCGGTTTGGTCGCCTCCAGCCTGATCCTGGATCGGACGCGCGCGATCTTCGTACATAGCGGCGATCCGGTGCACGCTATCTCCGTCGAGGGCACGTGGGGCTTTCACCCCGCCTGGGCGAGCGCCTGGCAGGACTCCGGCGACAGCGTGCAGGACGATCCGTTGAGCGCCGCAGCGACAACGTTGACGGTGAGCGACGCCGACGCTCCTCTGTCCGGCGGCGTGGGAGGGCGTTTCGCGGTGGGGCAGTTGCTGCGCATCGGTGAGGAATACCTGCACGTGCTGGCCGTGGACACGGGCACGAATACGCTGACGGTCGAGCGCGCCGCCAACGGCACGGCAGCCCTCAACCATGCGCGCGGCGCGGCGATTGCTATCTACCGCCCGCCGGAAGACGTGCGTCAGGCGTGTCTGCGCGTGGTGCACTGGCTCTACCGGCAGCCGGACGCTGGCTTTGTGTTGCGGTCGGCGGGGCTGCGCGGGGAGGTGGTGGTGCCGCCCGCCCTGCCGGACGATGTACAGCAGATTCTCGCGCCCTATGTGCGGCTGCGCGTGGCCTAGCGGAGGCGAACCATGGGCGCATTGAGCACAGCCCTGGAGAGGCTGGAGGCGGTGTCGGTCAGTGGCGTGAGCAGCATCCCCCTGGCTGAGACGCCGGGCGCACTGGCACGGGTGGCGCTGCCCGCCCTGATCGTCGTGCCCGAACTGAGCGGCGAGTCGCCCGGCCTGGAGCCGAATCCTTTCGCCCCAGGGACGGGTTACCTGGTGGTGCAGGTGGCGCACGTCTTGTTGCTGGCTCCCCTGACAGGCGGGGCGGGCACGGGCGCGGCGCTGTCCGCCCTGGCGACGGCACTCGACGCCTACCTGGCCGCGCTGGCCGCCGATCCCACCCTGGGTGGGGTGCTAATGGCTCCGCTGCGCGTGCGGGTACGGGCGGGCGTTGTGCGCTACGGCGGGGTGGACTATCACGGCGCGGTCTTCACGCACATCTGGACGTTGCAGGTGGGCGAGTGAGCAGCGGACAGCGATCAGTGGTGAGTGATCGAGGGGACATTGTTGCACCGACGACCGATCACTGTGAACTGCCAACTGCCAGCTCTCTCTACTCCCTACAGCCCACTCCCTACTCCCAGGAGGAACTATGAGCGTGACTTTCGTCGTCGAAGTGGACTGGGACGGCGATGGCACCTGGACGGACGAAACCCCGCGCCTGCGCAGCCTGCGCACGTGGGCGGGCTTTGCGGCGGCGCACGACGCAGTTGCCGCGCCGGGCGAGTGTCTGATCGTGCTGGATAACCGCGATCGGCGCTATTCGCCGGGCAACACGGCCTCGCCGCTGGCAGGTAAGTTGGGGCCGGGACGGGCAGTGCGCGTGCTGGCTCATGAGGGGGCGCAGACCTGGACGCTGTTCCGGGGGACGATCGCCCGCCTTGCGCCGGAGGCGGGAGCCTGGCCCGGCGCGGTCACCCTCACCGCCGCCGACTGCCTGGCTCCGCTGACCCGCGCCCGCGTGAGTGTGCCGCACGCCGAGACAGTGTCGGTGGCGGAGGCAGTGAGCGCGTTGGTGAGCACTGTCAGCACGCCGCTTGCCTTGCAGGTGACCGATAACGGTGATTGCCTGACGCACTATGGGCGACACTGGTTGCCGGAGCACACAACCGTCCTGGAGGCGCTGCGCGACATCTGCCATGCCGTGTACGGGCGTTTCTGGGCCGGGCGCGATGGGACGCTGACCTACTGGTCGCGCCGCGAACTGCAAGACCCATCGGCGAGCGCGGCGCTGGTGGCGCAGGGTGTCCCGCTCGACGCGCTGGAGGTGACGATGGACGCAGCCGGCGTGATCAATCACGCACAGGTGACCGTCTATCCGGTGGAGACGGTGGGCAGCCCGCAGGTATTGTGGACGGCGCAGACTGTCTTGCGCGTCGCCCCGGGGCAGACGCGCACGCTCTACGCGCCCTTTCGCGATGAGGTCGGCGAGCGGGTGAGCGCGCTAGACGTGATTGCGCCCATCCCCGGCGACGATTACGCCGTCAACGACCGGCCCGACGGACGCGGTTTCGAGTACACGAGCAGCCCGCACTTTGCGCTCAGCGCGACGATCGAGGCCACCCGCGCCGCGCTCACCCTGACCAACACGGCTATCGGGCCGCTCTATGTCACGCGGTTGCAGGTGCGCGGCAGGCCCATCCGCACCTACGACCCGATTGTGCTGGCGGTGAGCGATGCCGACAGTCAGGCCCGCTACGGGCGGCGGGCGGCGACGCTCGACCTGCCCATGCAGCCCGATCCGGTCTTCGGGCAGGCCTATGCCGAGTATCTGGTGGGGCGCTACAAGACCCCCGCTCTTGCTGCCACATGCCTGCGCATCCGCGATCGCGCCCGGCTGAGCGGCGTGCCGGTGTTCGGCGTGGAGATCATGGACAAGGTCATCGTCTGCGATCCGGCTTCCGGACTGGAGGCGGCGCATTGGGTGCGCGCCATTGCCTATGAGGTGACGACCGGAGGCTACCGCATCATCCTGTATCTGGAACGCGCCGACGATCGCCGCTATGGCCTGCTGGATCGCGTCGGCTATGCCGAACTGGGGACGAACACGAGGTTGGGGCTATGAACTGGACGATTCCCAAGACCTGGCAGGTGGACGAACTGCTGACCGCCGCCGATCTCAACACGCATTTGCGCGACAACCTCAACGCGCTCAAAGCGCCACCAACGCATGTCATCTGGCGCGACAACGGCGCGGCCTATAGCACGACCTCGACAGCGTTCGTGCCGGTGGACAGCGCCAACCTGAAGGCGACGTTGACTACCAACGGCGGGGACGTGCTGGTGTGGTTCTGGGGCGTGTTTCACGGCGATCAGGTCGGGCGGCGCGTCTCGCTGGACATTCGCGTGGACGGGGCGGGGCGGCTGGCGGCAGCCTACAACGGCGGCCTGCTGACGCATCGCCTGAGCACCACCATCGGCGAGGAAGTGGTGTTGGGGCCGGTGCTGATCAGCGGGCTGAGCGCGGGCGAGCACACCTTCGAGCTGCTGTGGAAGACCAGCGACGGGGTGATCAGCCTGCACGCGGATTCCGACGCCCCCAACGACTACGACGAAGTGCCCGCCGTGTTGGTGGCACGAGAAGTGAGCTGATCCGGATTTCGAATTGCGGATGGCGGATGGCGAATGGATCAATCCGCAATTCGTAATTCGCAATCCGCAATCTCATCGAAGGAGAGACGTAGGATGGCAGGGATGATCGATCTGGTCTTCGAACGACAGGGGATCAACCTGGCGCTGCTGCATGACGAACTGACGGCAGTGCTGGGCGGGAAACTGGTCGGGCTGAGCCAGGATGGGCGCGCCGTGCGCGTGCACCTGCTGGACTCCAGCACGCCCGACGAGCGCAAGACGGTTGGCGAGATCGTCGCGCGGCACGATGGCAGTCGCTTCACCGCTGCGCAACAGGCCGAGCGCGAGCGCCAGGCCGCGCTGGAAGCGCTGCGCAAACCCTGGGCGCAGTGGTCCGCCGCCGACAAGGACGCGCTGCTGCGCCTGTTGGCGGGCGAACTGGGCCTGGCCGTCTCGTGATGGCGAATTGCGGATTGCGAAATCGGCTGTTCGTAATCCGCAATCGCCCGACGCATAGGACACGGAAGGAGGAGAGCAGGTGGACGTGTGGATCGCCGACGAGATGCTCGACGTGTGGCGGTTGTTGGGGGCGCTGCTGGGCACGCTGCTGCTGATCGCGGGATCGCTGTGGGCCGGGGCGCAGGTCACCGGACAGGCGCGGGCGCTCTGGCGGGCGTTGCGCGGTCACCGCGCGGAGATGATCGCCGCTGTGGACGAGGTCACCGACCCCCTCGTCGTGCAGCTCGCCCGCCTGACGACGATACCGCCGGGGGTATGGGCGGCGTTCCTGCCCACTTTTCTGGCGGCGCTGGCGGCGGGGCTGGATCGCGCGCTGGGCGAGCACAACGAGACGGCACAGTGAAGCGCTGACGAAGCAGGGGCGTGCTGTCATACGCCCCTGCGCAAGTCTTGCCCTGCCTACTCTTCCAGGCCAACCATCGCCCGGCCAGCGGCCAGCAGCGCCTTGACCATCTCCGCGTCGCGCGCTTCGGCGTAGACGCGCAACACTGGCTCGGTGCCACTGGGCCGGATCAACAACCAGCTATCGTCGGCCAGCACGAACTTGATCCCGTCGAAGGTCAGCACGTCGCGTACCGTCTCGCCGGCCATGTTGGCGGGTGCGGTGGCGTGCAGGCGCTCGACCATTTCTTTCTTCGGCACGGGTTTCTTCAGCACGAAGTCTGTGCGCGCGTAAGAGGTTGGCCCATATTCGCGCTGCAGGTCGGCGACGATCTCCTTGAGCGGCGCTTTGGCGTCGGCCATGATCTCCAGCAGCAACAGCCCCATCAAGATGCCGTCGCCTTCGGGGATATGCCCCTTGATGCTCATCCCGCCGGACTCCTCGCCGCCGATGAGCACGTCGCCGTGCAGCATGTGATCGGCGATGTGATTGAAGCCGACGGGCGTCTCGTGCACTGTCAAACCGTAGCGGGCGGCGATGCGGTTGATCATCATGGTGGTGCTCACCGTCTTGACCACATCGCCGCGCCAGCCGCGCCGTTCGGCCAGGTAGCGCAGCGCCAGCGACATGATCGTGTGCGGATCAATGAAGTTGCCGTCGCCGTCCATCGCGCCCACACGGTCGGCGTCGCCGTCGGTGGCGATGCCTACGTCGGCGTGCACGGAGCTGATCGTCGCCGCCATCATGTCCAGGTACTTGCGGATTGGTTCAGGGTGAATGCCGCCGAAGCCGGGGTTCATCTCGCCGCGAATCTCGTGCACTTTGCAGCGCGTGCGCGAAAGGATGGCGCGGATCGCCGTCCGCCCGGAGCCGTACATGGGGTCGGCGACGATGGTCAGCTCGCCCTGCGAGATTTTGTCAATGTCTACCAGCGTTTCCAGGTGCTCGTAATAGGTGTTGGTGGGGTTGAAACGCCGGATCAGACCCTCCTCGATGGCGCGTTCGTAGTCCATCAGGTTCGGGCCGCGCCCCTCGCGCTGCGCCAGTTCCAGGAAGCGCTCGACCTCGGCGCACTGTTCGGGCAGGGCCGAGCCGCCATAGGCCGCCTTCAGCTTAAAGCCATTGTAGCGCGGCGGATTGTGCGAAGCGGTGATCACGACGCCCGCCGTCGCCTTCTTGTGCACGATGTTGTAGCTGATGGCGGGGGTGGGGGCGTCGGTGCGCGCCAGCCAGGTGACGATGCCGTTGGCGGCCAGCACCCGCGCCGTCTCGATGGCGAAGCGATCGGACAGAAAGCGCGTGTCGAAGCCGACGACCATCTCCGGCGGCGCTGACGTCCCGTTGGCCGCCACTTCTTTGGTGATGTAATCGGCGACGGCCTGTGCCACACGTCGCAGGTTGCTGAAGGTGAACGTTTCAGCGATGACCGCGCGCCAGCCATCGGTGCCAAAACGGATAGTCATGGGGTCTGCCCTCGTGAATTCCTGACAGTGCGGTAAGTAACTTGTGGTTGCGGACTGTAGCACAGGCAAACGGACGGTGCAAGTGCTGGAGAGCGGTCAACAGGGGGGCAGCTTTCAGCTATCAGCGAGGTGAGCGGGTGCGTGCAAAGGTTGTCAGCGGCCTTGTTGCGCCCGCTGGCCCTCATCCCCCAGCCCCTTCGCCCGCAGCACGGGAGAAGAGGAGCACCTGGGCGAGGGGATGGAGGGGTGAGGGTAGCTGATCGCTTTTTTACCCTCTTTTTGCGGCCTTTTTATGGCGATATGTGATATGATGTTACCAAGAGCAAATCGGTTTAGAGCACAGGGAGGAAAACCGTTATGCAACATAGGAGTCTTCTATCATTGGTGTGGGGGGTGATATTGGCCGTCATGCTGCTGACGGGCGCTGCCGGGCCAGGCCGTGCCCAGGGCGGGGTGACGCTGACTCTTTTCCCCGCAGAGGTGGGTGTGGCGGAGACGGCGGTGGTCGAAGGGCGCATCGCCTGTCCGGCGGGCAGTTGTATGAGCTTCGACCTGGTGCTGCGCTTCGACCGCTCGATCGTGCGGGTGTGGAATGCTACCATCGGCCCGTACCTGGGGACGCAGGTCTTCGAGCGCCAGAAACTGGTGGACAACGCGGCGGGTGAGGTACGGCTATCGTATGAGGCGCTGGGCATGCCGCCCGGCACGGACGACCTGCTCTTCTCGCTGGAAGTTGGCGGGCTGATCCCCGGCACGGCAGTCTTCAGTGTGGAATCGCTGCAGATCGCCGACGCCAACGGCATCCTGCTGGCGGCGACGGGCACGGGCACGCAGGTGACCGTCTTTGAGACGGGCAAGATCGCTTTCTTCTCCCCGCCCGTCAATGAATGGGAAGTGGCTTTTACTTCCGAACGCGATGGCAACCCAGAGATTTACGTGATCAACGCGGATGGCACCAACCCGCGCCGCCTGACCGAGCGCTCGGAGCTAGACGGCGCTCCTGCCTGGTCGCCGGATGGCTCGCGGCTGGCCTTCCATTCCGCCCGCGATGGCAACCTGGAAATCTACCTGATGAATCCGGACGGCAGCGGCGTGCAACGCCTGACCGACAACCCCGCTTCCGACAGCGATCCGGCCTGGTCGCCGGACGGGACGCGCTTGGCCTTTGTGTCCGACCGCGATGGCAACCCCGAAATCTACGTGATGAACGCCGACGGCAGCAACGCGCAGCGCCTGACTAACGATCCCTCTACCGACACGCAACCGGCCTGGTCGCCGGACGGGCGGCAGATCGCCTTCGTCACAGCGCGCGCGGGTGTGGCGGAAGTCTATCTCATGAATGCGGACGGCAGCAGCCCCCGCCGTTTGACGCCTGACCTGTTCGGCGCGAACGGCTGGTATCCGGCCTAGTCGCCCAATGGCCTGTTGCTCACTTTTACCTCGGAGCGCGACGGACAGGCCGACATCTACCGCATGACCAAAGAGGCCACCGACATCCGCCGCCTGACGCCCGAAAGCGATCGCCTGACCAGCACCGACTGGTCGCCGGATGGAGGCTGGATCGCCTTCATGTCCGGGCGCAGCGGCTATGCCAACCTGTTTGTGATGGATGCCGAGGGGCGCTACCTGTTTCGCCTGACCGACGAACTATCCGAGAACTACGATCCCGACTGGCGGCCTGTGTTCCAGCCTTTGCCCGCGACGTGCCTGGTGCGCACGCAGTGGGAACTGTTCGCGCGGGTGCGCGTGGGGCCGGGCGAGAATCGCAGTGCGTTCGCCTTCCTGCCCGCCAACCAGGACTTCACTGTCGAGGGGCAGGCGTTGGACTCCGAGGGCAAGGTCTGGTGGAAGCTGGACAAGAACCAGATACCCGGCGGCGAAATGGCGCTGTCGCTGTGGGTGGCCGAGGAAGATGTCGAGGAGGTCGGCAATTGCCTGGGTGTGCCACAAGCTGAAATCCCGCCGATCATCCCTGGCGGGCCGCCCCCCGGTCAGCCTGGTGGTAGGCCGACGCCGCCGCCCGGTTGGGGGCCGTGTGGCTCGTGCACTACCTGCGGGCATCCGGCCAGCGAGTGTGTGCTCTCGCCCATTGGTGAATGTCTGTGGGACCCCAGGACGTGCGCCCCGCCAGTGGTCCTCACGCCCCAGGATGGCGGGCAGTGTTACACGCTGACGGTGCAGCTAGAGGCAGCGCCTTATTGCTATGCAACGTATACTATCCGCCAGCAACCTAACTGCGATAAGCAATGGTTGCCCGGCAGTTCGGTGACCATTGTCGCGTCGGTGCCTCCTGGCTCGAACTGCCGCTTCTCGTACTGGTCTGGAACATGTCCTGGCGCTTCGGGCACCAGTAGCACGATCACAGTGACGATGAATTCGAACTGCACGGCAGTTGCCTACTTCTACTAATCTCCCCTACGGGAAAGTCCAGGTATGTAGACAGGGTAGGGGCGTAGCGCATACGCCCCTACCGTTTCGCTTGGCGCTATGGCGTTTGCCTCAGCTCTCCCCGAAGGTCACCGTCACCTCGCGCATCTGCCTGATGGAAGACTGCCGAAGTCTGACTCTCGATAAAGAATTTCGGTATACTCGAAAACATAGCCAGGAAGTTCTATGCTGGGTTTGCAAAGCGGCTGCCGACAATGGGGGCGGAGCGGGTAGTCTGCTCGCTGCTGTGAGAGGGGAGCGGAATGGCTAAGCCAGTGCGTTTTACCCGCCATGCCCAGCAGAAATTCATCGATCTGGCGCGAGCGGGTTTCACCGTCACGGTAACCCAGGTTCTTGATACTGTGACTAACCCAGAAAGCGTAGACCGTGCTGCCGAGCCTCCGATTGCCCAGAAAGCTCAGTGAACGTCATGTGCTCCGCGTGGTCTTTGTCGAAGATGAGGTTGAGCTTCGTATTGTGACGTTTTATCCTGCCAGGAGGACTCGTTATGAGCCTTGAGATGCGTTATGACCGCGAAGACGACGTGCTGATGATCTGGTTTGCTCCGGAGAAGCAAAGCGACCATGCTGAGCAATCTGGCCAGAGCATCCTACACCTGACTGCCAACGGGGAGCCGGTGTTGCTGGAAATCCTCAATGCCCAGAAGTTCGTGCCAGAATTGATCCGCACCATCATGGCGACGCAGCCCGCAGCGACTGGCACGTAAGCTCCTCAGCTCTCCCCGACGGTCACTGTCACCTCGCGCGTTTCGCCGGAGATATTGCTCACGGTCAGGGTCACCGTGTCGCCGGGCAGAGTGTATTTCTCCAGGTAGAGCGTCAGATCGTCGCGGGTGTGCACTTCTTCCCCGTTGATGGCCAGGATGATGTCGCCGCCGACGAAGACCGTGCGGAAACCCTGCCGCTGCACTTCGGCGGCCTGCAAACCGGCTTTGCCCGCCGGGCCGTTGGGGTCGAGTGCCACGATCAGCAGGCCGCGCTGTGGGCCGCTCGCCGCCGGACGCACCTCATAGCCCAGTTCGCGCACCTGAATGCGCAATGAGGGGTGCCGGTAGCGGCCATAGGCGATCAGGTCGGGTACCACGCGCTGCACAACGCTGATCGGCACGGCGAAGCCGATCCCCACCGATCCGCCGGACGGCGACTGAATGGCCGTGTTGACGCCGATCACTTCCCCGCGCGAGTTGAGCAGCGGCCCGCCGGAATTGCCGGGGTTGATGGCGGCGTCGGTTTGAATGGCGTTGCCGATGACCGAGCCGCTCTCGGACTCGATGGTGCGGTCGAGGGCGCTGATCACGCCAGTCGTCAGCGTGCGATCCAGCCCGAAGGGGTTGCCGATGGCCAGCACCAGTTGTCCCACGCGCAACGAGTCGGCGTTGCCCAGCGGCAACGGCGCGGCGTGCACCTGCGCCGGGTCTACGCGCAGCACGGCCAGGTCGTAGTAGGAGTCGGTGCCCACGACTTCAGCAGAGAGCACCGTCCCATCGGCCAGCACGACTTCGATTTCCTGTGCGTCCTCGATCACATGGTTGTTGGTGACGATGTGCCCCTGCGCGTCGTAGAGGAAGCCGGAGCCGGTGCCTTCCTGCGGCACCACGCCGCGCCAGAAGTCCCATACCTGGGTGCGGCTGGTGATGTGCACCACCGACGGCCCGGCGTTCTCGTAGATGTAGCTGACAACGGTTTCTTGGGCGTCCAGGATGGACAGGGCGTCGGCGGGCGGCGGGGCCAGCGTGGGCGCGGGGACGGGCGTTGCTTCCTGCGACAAACCAATGCCGTTGGGCAGGCTCAGCAGCAGGCCAGCGACGAAGCCCAGCCCCAGCCCGATCAGCGCCATGACAGCGCTCAGCGGCAACAGGTGACGGCGGCGCATGGTGGCGTCCTTTCGCTCTCAAACTCAGGTGTGACCTGACTCTAGCGCGCGCTGATGAGGGCAGCAAGGGGTTGCTCACCCCCGCGCGAAGGTGTATTGATGCACGACCACCTGGCCGTCGAAGTAGTGCACCACACTATAAGCGGGCGGATAGTCCGGGTCGAGCGCTGGGGTGTGTTCCCAGGGACGCCAGGTGTAGCCCGCAACCGTGCTCGGCCCGCAGAAATAGGTGATGCCCGCGCGCGTGATCTGACTGCTGCGGTGCAGGTGCCCGCAGAAGACCCCGCGCAGCCGCGCGTGTGCGGGCCGGAGCGCGGCGTGTAACTCTTCCCCGTTGACCAGCGGCATATGCTGGTCGAGCCAGGGCGAACCCATGGGGAAGGGCGGATAGTGCAACAACACGGTCAGCGATGGGCCGTTCGCTTCGGTCTCCGCGCGGACGCGGGCCAGTTGCGCGGCGCTGAGCTTGCCCAGCGGATCGCGCACTTCGGGCGACCAGCCATCGAGCACCAGAAAACGTTCGCCCTTCACCTCAAAGACATAGTCCAGTGGCGCATCGGGGTCGCCATCGGGGGCGTGCGGCGCGTCGAGCATCTTGCGCAGTAGGGCGCGATCGTCGTGATTGCCATTCACCAGGTAGAGCGGGACGCGCAGCCGCCCCAGCAGTTCGGCGGCCAGTTCGTAGGACTCGGCGCTGCGGTCGTTGGACAGATCGCCGGTGTGCACCACGAAGTCGGGCGGCTGCGGCATGGCGTTGATCAGGTCAATGGCCCGCGCCAGCGTCCGGTAGGGCTGATGGCCGTAATAGCTGAAGTCGCGCGTCGGGCCGAGATGCGAATCAGTGATCTGCACAAAGGTCAGGTGTGGTTGCATGGCGTACTCATCGGTTGACTGACGGGACTCACCAGGGGCGAACTGTAGCGCAGGCCAGCCCCTGGCGCAAGCCGTGCCAAGCCCACTCTGTGACCTACATGTAGCGCGCCGCCGACATGCCCACGATGGAGATGATCAGTAGCACCCCGCTGATACGCCCATTGCTCGCTCCACGCCGACCCAGGGCCTGCAACTGCGCCAGTTGACTTTCGGTGGGCGGGCTGCCTTGCGCCTCGATGGCTCTGATCAGCGCTGCCGATTTCCGAAAAGTGACGTTGGTCGTGCCCAGCCCGTGCCCAAAGGCCAGCAGCCCGGCCAGCGCGCCGATGCTGAGCACGATCCCGCCGTCGGACGAGAGCCAGTCGCTGTTGAAGTGATCCGACACGCGCACGAACAACAGCACGCCCGCCACGGTCGTCAGCAGCGAGGCGATGGGCATGACTGTGATGAAACGCGACCTGGCGATAAACATCTGGCGGAAGCGGTTGCCTTCCTGGCCCATGGTATTCAAAGCGGGCAGGAGCACCAGCAACAGGAAGAAGGCCGAGCCAGCCCAGAAGGTGCCAGCGAAGATATGTATCAGCCGTAAGACGATCATGACGATATCCATGCGAGCCTCCTTGGTGACGATGCGGTTACAGGGTGAGCAGATAGGCGATCAGGTCGGCCACGTCCTGGGCCGACAGCTTGCTGGCATAGTTGCCGGGCATGACATTGGAATAGCCGCGCACGATGTGCCTGGCCGGACGCAGGATGCTGTAGAAAGTGTATTCTTCGGCGGACTGTCCTTTGACGCGCGTCCCCGCCAGCGCACCGTAGCCGTCGAGCGGTGGGCCGGCGGCTGCCGCGCTGTCGAGGGTATGACAGTTGGCGCAGGGAGCCGCACCGTGGATAGACTGATTGAACAATACCTGGCCGCGTCCTGCGTCGCCAGGGGGCAGGTCGCTCAGGGAATAGGGCAGGTCTTCGGGCGCACAGCCCCATACACCGCTGAGGATCAATGCCAACAAGATCAGGCGTGCGATCGGAGAGTTTCTCATTTCTGATCAATTTTGCTATTATAGTAACTGTTATGAGATTATAATCCGCCTATTTCTTCTGTCAAGGAGCAGGGGGATTGCCTCAAACCGCTTGCCGCTTTACCTCACCTCCAGCCTCGCGCCAGCGCCGAGCGGGGGTGAGGTCAACCGGAAGATCACACCTGAGCTTACTTCTGCCCATGGTTCTGCTGGCTGGTTTTGATGCGATTACTCTGCCCCTCACCCCGCTATCCCCTCTCCCTCACGACTGCGTCGCGGGGCGAGGGGACTTACTGTCTCCTGTGCAAGCGCTCCCCTTCGCCCGCAGCGCCGGCGAAGGGGCCGGGGGATGAGGGTCACCGGGCGCAACAAAGGCGCTATAACCTTTGCATTACACCCGAATAGAGCGGGAAGCTCTTCGCTGGCAGCGGGCCCAAAAGCAACGTACGGATCGGCGGCGTCGTTGCGTTGCGAAGTCGTTCGAAAACCGTTAGGGGCGAGTTGTGCATTTCGCGAAAACCACTATCATGATAGGCTAGCGTTATGAGATTGCTGAGCCAGGGAGCTAACGCCATGCGTCTGAAAAGGATTCTTCTCGCAGTTCTTATCGTCGCTCTCGCTCTGCCTGCTTTCGCGCCGAGTGCACCTGCGCAAGCGCAAGGGGGAGGAACTACACACGTCGTCCAACGGGGCGAAAACCTCTACCGTATCGCCCTGAAGTATGGCACAAGCTGGCCGGTGTTGGCCGCCGCCAACAATCTGGCGAATCCGAACCTGATCTATGTCGGGCAGGTGTTGGTCATCCCCGCCGGTGGGACACAGCCGCCTGCCACGCCCGTACCCGGCACGCCCGTTCCGGCCACGCCCGTGCCCACAACTGGTACCTATACGGTGGTTGCGGGCGATACCCTGTACCGTATCGCGACGCGCTTTGGCACGACCGTTGCGGCGCTGGTGCAGGCCAACAACATCGTCAACCCGAACCTGATCTACGTCGGTCAGGTGCTCCGGATACCCGGCGGGGGGACTGTACCGGCTCCTCAGCCTACGCCACAGCCCGGTCAGCCCACGCAGCCCGCGCCAACGCCAGCCCCTTCGACTGGCGGGTTTGAACTGGGCGGCCATGTGGAGAGCTTCGCCTATCCTGACCTGATGCGTCAGGCGGGCATGACCTGGGTCAAGCGCCAGATTCGCTACAAGCTGGGCGATTCGCCGCAAGGTCTCGCTGGGGCGATCAACCAGGCGCATAGCCAGGGCTTCCGCATTCTGTTGGGCATCGTTGGGGATCCGGCTCAACTGGCGGCGGGCGGCACGGGCTATATGGATCAGTATGCGGGCTTCCTGGCGGGTGTGGCGCAGCTCGGCCCAGACGCGATCGAGGTGTGGAACGAGCAGAACCTGGATCGTGAATGGCCGCGCGGGCAGATCAACCCGGCCACCTATGTGCGGATGTTGGCCAAGGCGTACACGGCGATCAAGGGAGCCAACCCCAGCGTGATGGTTGTCAGCGGCGCGCCATCGCCCACGGGCGCGGAAGGGGCCTTCGGCACCGACCGGGTGTGGAACGACGACCGCTATATCCGGGGGATGGTGTCGGCGGGCGCGCTCAGCTACATGGACTGCCTGGGCATCCATTACAACGAGGGCATCATCTCGCCCGATCAGACCAGCGGCGACCCGCGTGGCGATAACTACTATACGCGCTACTTCTGGGGCATGGTCAACACCTACTGGAATGCCATCGGCGGGGCCAAGCCGCTTTGCTTCACCGAGCTGGGTTATCTGTCGCCCGAAGGGTTGGGGCCGTTGCCAGCGGGCTTCACCTGGGCCAGCAACGTCACCGTGGCACAGCAGGCGCAGTGGCTCGGTCGCGCCGCCCAACTGGCGCGCAGCAGCGGCAAGGTGCGGCTGATGATCGTGTGGAACGTGGACTTCACCGGCTACGGGGCCGATCCGCAAGCGGGCTATGCCATCGTGCGTCCTGGCGGTTCGTGCCCGGCCTGCTCGACCCTGGGCGCGGCCATGCGTTAACGCCGATCCGCGCGCGATCGCACCGGGCAGAGAGCACAGACGCTCCCTGCCCGGTTTTTTGCTGGGGGTCAGGGTGCGGGGCTTTCGCCGCGATGCAGCAGCAGGGTGCTGACCAGGATGACGATCGCGCACACAATCTGCCCGATCACGTAGCCGCTTTCGTGACGTTCCAGCGCTGCCAGCACGCTGAAAGCGATCACGCCCACTAGCGCCACCCCATCGGCGATCAGCAACAGCGTTCGCACTGCCGGAGAAAGCTTCATGTCACACCGCCCTGGTGAGTCTTGTTGAGAGTCAGGATGCCTGAGTCGGGGCCGGGCGAGTCGTGCCTGTGCCGCTTCTTTGGTCATGCTCCCGGCAACAACCGCCAGACCTCCCGCGCCAGATTCCTGACTCCAAATACTTCATTTCTTGTTCTTGCTTCGCACAAAATCGTATATAATTAAGATAGTATTGTAGTGCCATTTATTTCCCATGAAGGCCCGTGATATGCTTAAAGTGCATACGGGTCAGACATCAAGCCCCCCTGGCTTGAGGTGGTCATCATGGTACAGCGGAATATCGTGCAACGCCTGATCGCGTTTCTGCGGCGACCAGATGCCCTCAGCTACGAACAGCGCGCTGCCGCGCGTTCGTCCTATGATGACTACGTACCCTGCGAAGTAGAGGAAGTGACAGCCACGCCAGAGCAGGCCGAGGGGCTGACAACCATAGCGCGGTACCACCTGCCGGATGACGTGGCACGCGAGCAGCGCGAAGGGTTGACGGCTGCCCCGCCCCCCGCGGCGCAGGACTCGGCGGCACTTCCGGCGACGATCCCCCCTGCCGAAGACGAACAGCGCTGGCCGGGCTATGCCTCGCGGCTGGACGCGCTGGTGATGCGCGCGCTGCATCAGTTCAGGGCGCGGCTGGGCTTCGTCATCAGCTATGATCAGGATGGGCGGATGTGCTATATCACCGGGCGCGACTATGGGGGCCGCTACGTGGATCACACGGCGATCAACCCGGACCGGCGTGCGCTGAGCCATACCCTGCGCACTGGCGAATCCAACCTATTTGTGCAGCGGCGCGACAACGTGGCCGAAGCGGTGTTGTGTGGCCCGCTGCGGGTAGGTGACGAAGTCGTTGGCGTGTTGTACCTGGACAGTCCGGCGCAGGGACGGCTCTTCCGGGGCATCTTCGAGATTTATTGCGATCAGGTGGCGCGGTTGTTGGCAGATGGTGTAGCCTGAGCAGGCCGGGTCGCGCCAACCCCGCTCAACCGAAGAGTCCTCCCCGCCGCAACGCCTGTTCGCCACTCCTGCGTGCCTGGCGTATTTCGGTAGATGTGGCCGGACGCCAGGTTTTTTCGCCCGCCGGCTCATGGTCATTGCCCCGTCTGAACAGGTTGCGCAGCCATCCCCGTTTTTCTTCCTGGACTGGGGTGGCGAAGATCAGCACCGCTTCTTCGCTGAACTGCTGACGCTTGCCGGTGGTCGCGTCGCGCTGCGAGATGCTATCGGCGCGTTCGAAGTAAGTGCGGGCGGCGTTGGCGCGCACCTCGCGGCTATCGCGGCCCCGGTCGGCATAACGGCGCTCGTAGCGCCAGCGCCACGATCCATCGCTGTAGCGCCATTCTTCGCGCGTCACCCGCTGTACCAGCCGCCCTTCCAGCGCTGGCAGCTCCGGTTTGACGTAAACCCACGTCTCGACGATGTGCTGTCCCCGATCGTCCGGCAACGGCTCTTCGACGCGCGTGTAACGCACCTTGCCCGTCAGCGCGACCTCTGGCGCGGGGGCGCGCTGATCACCGACGCTCAGCGGGAGCGTCGCCGCTTGCTCGTCGCTGGTGAGGGCGATCACCTCGGCAGGGGCAACAGCGGGCGGCGCGGCTGCCTCTGGAGGCGCTGCGCTGATTTCTGCGACGGCGGCGCGGCGCGGCGAGCCAAACAGCACCGCGGCCAGTTCCGGCGACAGGTCTTCGTCCCATTCCTGGGGCGAGGTAACTACAGGCTGCTCTGCTTCTGCGGGCGCGCTTTCGGCGATTTCCGCCGCCGTCGCTTCTTCTGCAACAGCCGCCAGCGCTGCGTTGACCAGCGAGACCGGCGTCGGCTCGGTGGGTACGGTGCTTTCCTCGGCTGCTGGGGGCGCAGACAGGGCAGCTTCCGCTGCAGCAGGCGGCGCTGCGAGTTCTATCTCTTCGGCTTCGGTTTCGCTCGCGGCCATGGTTGGCGCTGCGATCACCGCTTCCTCAGCGGCTTTTTCGGCTTCTTCTCGCACAGCTTCCAGATCGGAGGAGGGCGGTAGTTCCTGTTCCGCTACAGGCGAGGGCGCTACGTCGGCCAGCGTCAGCCGGATCGTCTCATCGGAAGGCGTCGGCGCGGCCTCATCGTCGGCGAGTGCCTTGTCAGCGGGTGGCGCTGAGGGTTCCACGGCGTCGGGCGGCGTTTCGGCAGAGGGGCGCGGGGAGAGCGGCGCTGCCGGGCGAAGGCCGCCGACAGGCGTTTCGGCCACTACGCGCGGCGGCTCAGCTCCCGCTTGCTCAAGGGGGGCCGCCTCTGGTCCGACGCTGATCTCTTCTTCGTCGGGGGCGGGCAAAGCTTCTTCCGGCGCAGGGAACGATGGCGTTTCGTCCTCAGGGCGGAAGTCTGGTTGTTCGTTCATCACAGCATTTCCTCAATCAGTTTGCGTGTCAGGTGGATCAATTGGTCTTCTCCAGACGCAGCGCGATTACGCCTTCGCCACCCAGCCCTCGTATCACAATCGAATAGAGGCCAGTCGTCGGCAGAGTCTGGTCGGCCAGGCGCGGGTTGAGGCCCGGCCCGCTGTCGTCGTCGGCGGCCAGGAAAGTCCCGTCTGGCGCAAGGAGTTCCAGCGCGGTATCGAGCGCAGCGTCGGCACCAGCGTCGGCGGTCACGGTGATGCGGTCGCCGGCCAGCCCATTGAAGACCCAGGTGACCGTCTGCGCTGCCCCAATGGGCACGTTGACCGTCTGCCCGTAGGCGATCAGGGCCAGCCCTGCCTGAGTGGGAGGCGGCGTAGGCGTGGCCTGGGCGGGCGCGGGGGACGGCACGGGCGGGGTGGGTGTGGGGAGTTCGAGACCCGGGACCGCAACCGGCCAGGGCTGCTGTGCGCTACCAGCAGTTGCCCCGTCGAGCAGGGGCAGCGTGTTGACGCTGGCGGGCGCGCCGCCCCGCGCGAAGACGAGCGAGTTGCTGAGTACCCAGCCGGTCACGCCGCGCGCATAGCCGAAGACAAAGCGGCTATCTGGCGTGCGCGCCAGCGCCACAAACGATTGTCCGGCGATCAGCGGAGCCAGGGCGGGCGCGTCGGAGGCGGCGATCTCCAGAATGGTGGTGATCTCCGGCTGCACTGTGCCGATCAGCGCGTGACGCCGCTCGGCCAGCAGCGGATCGCCGGTGATGGGCAGGGGCAGGTAGGCGTAATTGTCGAAGGCGGCCACGACCGGCGCGTTGGAGTCCACGAAGGTGTAAGTGGCCGGACGTGCACCGCCCCAGGGGTGCGTGCTATCCACTAGCGCCGCTTTCAGCCGCCCGTTCACGTATAGTTCGAAGTAGTCGCCGATGACCAGCACTCCCAGGGTGTTAGACCGATCGCGCCCTTCTCTCACCGAACTGTCCAGGACGGGGCCGAACAAGGCGATCCTCTCGCCCGCGCTGAACTTGTAGAGCGTTACCTGGCGACTGTGATCTACCGCCGCGAAGTAGAAGTTCTGGGTATCCACTACCCGGAAGGCCATGCCGATCTCGTAGTAGTTGGTGTCGCTGATCAGCGTGCCCGTCACCTGGGCGTAGTAGGCCGGATCGCCTTCGATAAGGGGGAAGGGGAATGCCCAGCGCAGGAAGTCCAGCTCTGGCGCTTCGACGATCAACTGCCCGTCCATGATGCTGGCGAAGCGCCAGTCGTTTTCATTGGTGTCGAAGCTATCCAGCACCAGTGAGCCAGCCTGAAACGGCGTGGCGGTGAGTCGTAGCGTGTTCTGTGGCTCAGGGGTGCCCGGCGGAGCGCTGGCGACCAGGGGTTGCCCGTCTATTTCGATAGAGCGGATCATCGGCAGCAGGACAGTCTCCCCAAAGGGGCCGTCCAGGTCGCCGGCAGGGGCGAGGACCGTAATGTGCAACCAGTCGTCCGGTGTGATCTCCACCAGCCACGACCACAGATGCCCTCCGGCTTCGCTCAAGTCGAGCGTCCAGGCCGGAAAAGCGAACTCGTCGCTGGGGCTACTCAGCCCGCTGAAATCGGCCCCCAGGGGGTGCTCGACCGCGTTGACAGGCGACGACACATCGCTGGTAGTGCCCGCGCCCAGCAATTGCTGCGGGCTGCCGCGGGCGATGGTCATGGATGGGTAGCTGTTCGAAAGTGGATGGTCGCTGTCAACCGGAGCGATGAAGTAGAGCGCGCCGATGTTGAACGGATCGGGCCAGGAGGTTGGGTATTGCAGCGTCAGGCCGAGCACATCGAGCGTCACCGTGCGGAATGTCTCCGGTACGAAGAGCGCCGGGTCTACGCTGGCGGGAGTAGGGGTTTCGGTGAGCGTCGGCGTGACAGTGGGCGACGGAGACGGCGTAGCGGTCGGCGTGGGCGTGGCGGTGAAGGTAGCCGTGGCGGTCGGGGTGTCGGTGGGGGTAGCCGAAGGCGTATAGGTGGCCGTGGGCAGGACGATCACCGGGATGTTCAGGTTGCCGGAGATGCGCACTGTCTCCGCCGAGACCCAGCCCGTGCCGAACACCCCGCCGATGACCACTTGATACCAGCCGCCGTCCTCGCTCACACCAACCACGATCACCTCTTCCTCGCGGTTGAGCGTGGACACCGCTTCGTAGTCGAACCCTGGCCCGCGTCGCACGACGGCCCGCTCGGTGAGCACCGTGGCGAAGGTGGTGCGCGGCGTGATAGTGGGCGAAGGGGTCTCGGTAGGCGGCGGCGTAGGCGTGGCCGAAGGCGTGACGGTGGGTGTCTCAGTGGGCGTCCACGTCGGCGTGACTGTTTCGGTCGCTGTGGGCAGGACCGCGACCTTTTTCTCCCCCTCTCGACCGCTCAGCGCCAGCGCCGCGATCACCCCGATCACCACCAGCGCCGCGATCACCGCTCCCCCGATCAGCAGGGGACTGCGACCACCACCCTGAGGAGGTGGGGTCGGCGCGGATTCCGGCGCGGCGCGCGTGGCGGCGGCTGCGGTAGGTGGCGGCGCTTTGGAGGGGGTGCGGGCGGGCTTGGCCGTGGGCGGCGCGGCTTCTTCGCCCAGCACGGTTGCTTCCATATCGGGGGGCGGGGCCGCCTTGCCAACGGCGCGGATGGCATTGGCGAAGTCCTCGGCCATGGCTTCGGCGGACGGGTAGCGATCGTCGGGGTTCTTGGCCAGCGCGCGCAGGATCACCGCTTCCACGCGCGGGTCAAGGGCCGGGTTCTTTTCGCGCGGGGGCGGCGGCGGGTCGTTGAAGTGCTTGTACATCAGGGTGTAGGGCGTGTCGCCCTGGAAGGGAAGCTGCCCCAGCACCATTTCGTAGAGCATGATGCCCAGCGCGTAGATGTCGGTGCGCGCATCTACCGGATCGCCGCGCCACTGTTCGGGGGCCATGTAGGCTGGCGTGCCCAGCACGTTGCCAGTGGCGGTGAGCTTGGTCGTCCCCGCCAGCATCTTGGCGATGCCGAAGTCGGTCAGGTAGGCGTTATCGCGCTCATCGAGCAGCACGTTGTTCGGCTTGAGGTCGCGGTGCACGATCCCCTGTTCGTGGGCGAAGGTCAGGGCGCTGGCGATCTGACTGAGCATCCGTCCCGCCAGCGGCAGAGGCAACGGCTCGCGCGAAAGCCGATCGTCCAGGCTACCCCCGCGCACCAGTTGCATGACGATGTAAATGTGTTTGCCCTCGCGCCCGAAGTCAATGACGGGCAGGATGTGCGGGTGTTGCAGGCGGGCGATGAGTTGCGCTTCGTGTTCGAAGCGGGCCACGAATTGCTCATCGTCGGCCAGTTCGGGGGCCATCACTTTGATAGCGACATCGCGCTCCATCGAAGCCTGGCGAGCCAGGTAGACGGTCGCCATGCCTCCCTTGCCCAATACCGAGCGAATCTGATATTGGCCTCGCCCCAACACCTGGTTGATCAGTTCTTCGCCTGCCATGGTGCACGCTCGCGGGGTAAGAAACGGATGCCCTATGAAGGTACTGAGAATCGCGCCAATAAGCAAGTAGCAAAGGCAGGGGGATTGCATCAAACCGCTTGCCGCTTTACCTCACCCCTAGCCTCGCGCGAGCGCCAAGCGGGGGTGAGGTCAACGCTGCTCGCGCTCCGTTTGGGGGCGTTTCACAACAGTTCACTCCAAAGCACGACTTTAGAAATCCGTCTCAGTTCGCCTGCACTCGTGAACTCAACTGAAATGCGCCCGGCATAGAACAACGCACGCCGGAGCTGTGTGTTGTAACTATATGGAACTGACACTACAGGAAAGGAGCCTGTAAGATGGACAGTCTGTTCAGCTTTCTGGCCAGCCAGACTGGGCGCTGGGTGCGCATCATCGCCGGCATCGTGTTGATCGTGATCGGCCTGTTACTGGTCAACGGCGATACTACGTGGGGCTGGATTCTGGTAGTCGTAGGGCTGGTGCCGCTGGCCGCAGGCGTCTTCGACTTCTGCCTGTTCGCCCCGCTCTTCGGTAAGCCCTTCAAGGGAGGCGACCTGCGCGCGGCGCTCAGCCGCAAGCAAGAGTGAGGGGCCATGCGCGCCCCTTCTAAGAGGAACCGGGCGGCCTGGGGGTCGCCCGGTTGCTTGAGCCGGCACGAGAGGTGGGAGGGGGGCACGCACCGGCTGTCCGAAGGGTTTGATCTGGCTTCAGTATAGCGAACATTTGTTCTACCTGTCAAGCTTTCCAACCTTAAAAACCTCCGGCCTGTTTGCCTCAGCCGTCTTCCACTCCCCAGCTCTCCATAGCCAGGGGCACGAAGCCACATAGATGGTCGAGCAACTCGGCCAACCCTGCCTCCAGACTCACGCGCGGATACCAGCCCAGCGCATTGAGCCGCCCCCCGTCCACCGCGAACGACAGGTGCGTGAGCACGTCTTGCTCGGTGAAGCGCACCTGCACAGCGGGCCGTAGCGTTCGCAGCGCCGCCACCACGTCCAGCACGCGGGCGTTCTCGCCCACCACGTTATACACGCCGCCCGCCGTCTGCTCTGAATGCGTCAGCGCGAAGCGGACAGCCTGGCTGGCATCGGCCACGTGCAACAAGGGGCGACGCTGCTCACCCGACCCGTACACCGTCAGCGGACGATGTACCCCTGCCAGAAAAGCCAGCCGGTTGGCGACCGCATCGAAGCGCACCGCCGGTGCCCAGCCGAAGACCGATCCCAGGCGCAGGATAGTCACCCGCAGCCGCCCTGCCGTCTGCAACGCCCCCAACTCGCGCTCGCCGCGCAGTTTGCTTTCGGCATACGGCCCCAGCGGGCGGCAGACTGTCCCTTCGTCGAAGGGGCGCGACGTAGAAACAGACGCTGCGCCTACCGCCTCGCCCGGCCCATAGACTGCCGCGCTGCTGGTATACACCAGGTGCGTCACGCCCGCCTCGGCTGCAGCCCGCCCAACCGCCGCCGTCCCCCAGTGATTGACCTGCTCGATCCAGCCGGGCGGTCCAAAGGCCAGCGGCGTGCGCACGATGGCTGCCATATGGATCACAGCCCATACCCCGCGCATGGCCAGGCTCAGCCCTGCCCCGTCCAGGATGTCGCCTTCCATGAACTGATAGCGCCCCTCAGCGGGCAGATCGAGCAGCGAGCGATAGGTCTCGCGCTGCAAGTTATCGTAGATACGGATGAGGCAGTCGTCGAAGGCTGGATCAGTGCCCAGATCGCGGATCAGGCGCGAGCCGATATACCCTGCGCCACCAGTGACGAGGAGGACGCGCGTCATGGGCTGCGCTCCGTATCAGAGTCGGCTGACTGCTGCAGAGCCGCCGTGTGCAGACCGCATTCGGTTTTGCCCGTACCCGCCCAGCGCCCCGATCGTTCATCGCCGCCGAAGACGGGCACCGTGCACGGCGCACAGCCGATGCTCAAATAGCCCTGGGCCAACAGGGGATGTACCGGCAAGTCGTGCTGATGAATGTAGCGCCAGATGTCTTCGCGAGTCCAGGTCACCAGGGGGTTGATCTTCACCTGCCCCTCCGGCAGGAGTTCGATCACTCCCGCCCCCGCCCGCGCCGAGGTCTGATCGCGCCGAATGCCGCTGATCCAGGCGTCCAGATCGCGCAGGGCGCGTTGCATGGGCAACACCTTGTGCACCTGGCAGCACAGGTCGGGATCGCGCCGGTATAGCGCTTCCTGTCGCGCCGCGGCAGCCCGCGCTGGGTCCGGCTGAATCACGCGCACCGTCAGGCCAAAGCGGGCGATCAACTCGTCGCGGAAGGCCAGCGTCTCCGGGAAGTGATAGCCGGTATCCAGGAACAGCACCGGCACCTGCGGGCACACCTGACCGATGAGGTGCAGCAGTGGCACGCTCTGTGTCTGGAAGGAAGAGGTCGCCGCCAGGCGCGGCATGAAGCGCTCCGCCGCCCAGGCCAGGCTGTCGGCGGGATCGGCCCCTTCGAAGCGAGCGTTGAGGGAGCCGACCTCGTCCGGCGACAGGATAAACGACATGGTTCTCTCCACTTCTGCGAACAGACTTCACCGCCGGATATAGAGCACAGAGATAGCGCTGTAGAAGCGCTCTTTCTCTCTCTGCGCTCGCGACAACTCGCGGTTGAAAGCTCTTGCCCCACACATACAACGCGCCCGATTATACTGCCACTGCCCGCCGCGTGCAGCCAACTCGTGGTACAATACAGGCCGTTGTCCACCCAGCCGCCCGGCAAGGAGCAGGCATCATGTTCGAGAGTTGCGGTGGTTGCTGCCTGGCGCTCGTCCTCATCCCCTTGCTGTGCCTGGGCCTGGTGGCCTGCGCGGCGATTTATCTGCTCACGCTGGATGTAGATACACCCCTGCCAGCCAGCTTCCGGCCCAGCCAGACTGAGGCGCAGGCGTTCGACGCGGCCATAGACAGCGCCGTCAACCAGGCGCGGACACAAGGCGGGTGGGTGCTGAGCTTCACCGAGAGCCAGGCGTCGTCGTGGATGGCGTTGCAGGGCGAGGCGTTCGCCGACGAGCACGGACACGCTTTCCCCTTCAGCAACGTGCAGGTGGGGCTGGACGACGGCGAGATCACCTTCTACGCCGAACTGGAGACGCGCTTCGCCGCTGTGCCGTTACAGGTGATCATCACGCCGCGCGTCACACCCGCCGGACAGCTTGATTTCACCATTAGCGAGGTGAAGGTGGCAGATGTGAGCGCGCCGGATTTCGTGGTGCAGACAGTCAAGGCGCAGTTCGAGGATGCGTTGCTCAAGCCGCTGGAAGACCTGCCGGGCACGTATTTCGTATACCCGCAAAGCCTGATAGTGGACAATGGGGTGTTTCAGGTGCAGGGCGCGATCCGGCGCTGAGCCGGGGTGTTCTTTACCAGGGAGAGCAAAAATCACCGCAGAGATGCAGAGGGAGAAGTCTGGAAAACTCTGTGCTCTTCGCTGCGACCTCCGCGCCTCCGCGGTTGAAGTCTCCCTCGCCGAAAGACACCCCCTGAGCCAGCGCATTCCCAGAAAGGACACACTGTGAGCATACTGGTCACCGGAGCAGCAGGGTTCATCGGCAGCCATCTGGCGCGGGCATTGCTGGCGCGCGGCGACCGCGTCGTCGGCATTGACAACTTCAACGACTACTACGATCCGGCCATCAAGCGGGCTAACGCCGCCGAACTGGCGCAACACCCCGCCTTCAGCCTGATCGAAGGCGACATCCGCGACGTAGCGACGGTGGAGGCGCTCTTCGCCGCGCACGACATCCGCCGCGTGGCGCATCTGGCGGCCATGGCGGGCGTGCGCGAGAGCATGAAGCAGCCGCGCCTGTACTTTGCCGTCAACGTAGACGGCACGCTCAACCTGCTCGACGCCGCCCAACGGCACGGCTGCGAGAACTTTGTCTTGGCCTCCACCTCCTCAGTCTACGGCGAGACCAAACGGCTGCCCTTCAACGAAGAAGACCCCGCCGACCGCCCCCTGGCCGCCTACCCTGCCAGCAAACGCGCCGCCGAACTGCTGGCGCACACCTTTCATCACCTGTACGGGATGAACATCACTGCGCTGCGTTTCTTCAACGTCTACGGCCCGGCAGGTCGCCCGGATATGATGCCCATGCGCGTCATGGAGGCCATCCTGGACGGGACGGAGATACCTGTCTTCAACGGGGGCGACATTCACCGCGACTGGACATACATTGACGATACGGTCACCGGCGTAGTCGCTGCGCTCGACCGTCCGCTGGGCTATGAGATCATCAACCTGGGCGTCGGCGCGCCGATCTCGCTGCGCGAATTCATCGAGGCCATCGAGGGGTTGGCCGGGCGCAGGCTCAACACGCGCAGCGTCCCCACCCCGCCCACCGACCCGCCCATCACCTTCTGCGATAACAGCAAGGCCCGCCGCCTGCTGGGTTTTGCCCCGTCCACGCCTGTACGCGAGGGGCTGGCGCGGACATGGGAGTGGTTCCGCGCCTGGAAGATCGCCACTGGTCAGTGGCCGGATTGATCGCCCGTCCAGGAGAGTCGTCCGCCATGAATGTCCTGATCGCCCTGCTCACTGCCCTGACCGCACTGTGCGCCGCACTGACCATCGTCGCACAGTATCGGCGCAGCAAGCGCCTGGAATACGTCTGCAAGCCGCTGGCGACGGCCAGCATTGTGCTCATCGCCCTGCTCGCCCCCGACCCGCTGACGTCGCGTTATCAGTTGTTGATCGTGCTCGGCCTGATCGCTTCGCTGCTGGGCGACATCTTCCTGATGTTGCCGGAGCACTTTCTGCCCGGCCTGCTCAGCTTCCTGGTGGCCCACCTGGCCTATATCGCCGCCTTCACCCTGACGGGCGACGGCACCGCCCCACTGTGGTACCTGATCCCCTTCCTGCTCTACGGGGCGCTGATGCTGCGCTGGCTGTGGCCGCACCTGGGATCGCTGCGCGGCCCGGTGATCGTCTACATGGTGGTGATTCTGCTCATGGCCTGGCAGGCGGCCAATCGCTGGCTGGAGACCGATCAGCCGGGGGCGCTGCTGGCGCTGGCAGGCGCGTACCTGTTCGTGCTCTCGGATTCAGTTCTGGCCATAGAGCGCTTCCGGGGGACGTGGCGCAGCGCTCCTTTGCTGGTGCTCAGCACCTATTTCGCCGCGCAGTGGCTGATCGCGCTCTCGATATAGTATCTATCCGTAAATTCGGTTCTATAGGGGCGCTGCTTGCTGCGCGGCAGGAGTTTACGGATGGCTTGTTAGTTCACGAGTGCAGGCGAACTGAGGCGGATGTCTGAAGCCATGGTTTGGGATCAACTTTTGTGAAGTGCATCCCCAAACGGAGCGCGAGCAAAGCTTCTCAGCGATGTGCCCGGCGCGGAGGCGTTTACCTCGCCCCCGCTCGGCGCTCGCGCACCTCGCCGAGCGCAGCGAGGCTGGAGGTGAGGTCAACCAAAACGCAGCAAACAGCCCGTCACATTTTGCTCGCACCCCTCAAATCAGATCTGATGCATTATCAACTTGCATGAAATGCACCCTTCTATGCCGTCCCGTTTCGATAATCGTTAAAAAACAGATAGAATTCTATAAAAAGGTGCGAGTTCGATCCCGCCGCCGCTATAATCTCTGTGACAAAATGCACGGGAAGACGGAGGGATCATGACAACGACGGCGCGCCCAACAGTAGAAACTGGCCTGGAAGCGACGCCCGCCGAAGTATCGGGCGGCTGGCTGACCACGGTCGTGGTGTTGTTCAAGCTGCGTGTGGTGGTGTTGCTGCTGTTCGCGGCGCTGGGCGGCGCGTTGATCGGCAGCGCGGGCGCGCCTGCCGCCGGAGACCTGGCCCTGCTCATCCTGACGGGGACGCTCTCGGCAGGAGGTGCATCCGCGCTCAACCAATACCTGGAGCGGCACAAAGACGCGCTGATGAAACGCACGCGCCGTCGCCCGCTGGTGACGGGGCAGGTCAATGCTCACGCCCTGTTGTTGATTGCCAGCAGCATGGTAGTGGGGGCCAGCGTCCTGGCCTGGGCGGCGGGCAAACCATGGCTGGCCTTCTGGCTGGCAGTGGGCGTGTTCATCTACGTGGGCATCTACACCCTCTGGCTGAAGCCCCGCAGCGTCCTCAATGTGGTCATCGGGGGCGCGGCGGGCAGCGCCGCTGTGATCAGTGGGGGCGCGGCGGTCGGTCAGTGGGCTGCTCCGGGCGTGTGGGGACTGGCGGCATTGCTATTCGCCTGGTCGCCGCTGCACTTCTGGAGTCTGGCGCTGGCCTATCGTCCGGACTATGCCCGCGCAGGTGTGCCCATGTTGCCAGTGATCGCCTCGCGCGAGCGGGCGGTCTTCTGGATGTTGGTGCACGCGGCGGCGACCGGTCTCTTTGGGCTGGGGCTGGCGGCGCATCCGGCGTTGGGCTGGCTCTACCTGGTTCCTGCGGCGCTGGCGACGATCTGGCTGTGGAAAGTCGCGGCGTCGTTACGTCTGCACTACACCGGTCAGCGCGCTCTGAGCGTCTTCAAGGTGTCGAACGTCTACCTGAGCCTGATCCTGCTGGCGATTGTGATTGCCAGCCTGATCTGAAAGTTCGGCATACACGCCAATCATAAAGGGCGGCTTGGTGCAACACCAGGCCGCCTGTAACTTTTCCAGGGCCATACAGCAGGGCAGATCAGCGCCGGAGCAGGCCGGGCAGACGGCGCACCAGCACAAACCAGCCGTAGCTGAGCAGCCCGACAATCACCCCGCTGACCAGCACATCCAGGAAATCCAGGTTGTCGGCAGGGTTGTACTTGAGAATCCCTGCCTCGCGCTCGCCAATGAGCTTGGTCGCGATCCACCAGGCCAGCAGGGCCAGAAAGCCATTGACGGCGCCCATGACCGTGGCCGCGACGCTTTCCTTGCTGCCCTTGAGCAGGTAGTAGAGCGGGCCGCCGAGGGCAGCGATCAGCGCGCCACCAAAGGCGAATTGGAGGGTTCCAGTGGGCAATTCCAGGATGCGGTCGATGAGAGCGCCAATGACACCGGCTACCAGGGCGATGATCACTGTCTGCAACCCCAGGCCGGTCTCGATGCCTAGCTGATCCAGAACGCGTTGTGCCTGATCTTGTGGTTTACGTTGCTGAGCCATAGATTACCTCCTTGGAGAAAGACGCGAGCAGTTTACGGGAGAAAGCCGGTAGCCCTGAGTGAAGAACGCCAGACCCGTGACTCAGGACTCGCTTTTCTATTACCGACACTGTAGCACTATCTGTGTCAGCAGACAAGAGGGGAAAATGGCCTACTGGCAGTGCGGCCTGGTGGAAACAGCAAAAAGTCACGGCAGTGGCCAGGATCAGCCCGTTTCGTTGAGCAACATTTCTGCCGTGAAGCGATCGGTGATCAGCACATTGACCCACCCTCCACGCAGTGCACCGCGAATGGCGACGTGTTTGCGGCTGCTGCCGGCGATGCCTACCGTGCGTTCGACGCGCCGCAGTTGTTCGAGCGGGATGCCGATCACGCGCCTGTCCAGCTCGGTGATGACCGGATACCCCTCGGCGTCGAAAAAGCGTAGACACACATCGCCTACCGCACCCTGACGGCGCGCCAGGTTGAGTTCGGCTTCAGAGAAGACGTTGCCGCTGCGGGCCAGCAGCTTAGACGGCTCGACCGAGCCGATGCCGACCAGTGCCACGGTGAGGCGTTCGAACAGTGTGACCGCTTCGGTCACGTAGGGGTCGGCCAGCAGAACGCGCCGCGCTTCTTCCGAGCCGACAATACCCGGTGCAGGCAGGAAGACGGCCTTGCCGTGCACCAGCCTGGCCAGGCGATTGGTCAGGTGGGTGGCGTGCACTTCAGCGTCGGGTTGCCCCACGCCGCCCAGAATCTGCACGACCTGTGCATCAATGGAGCGCGGCAGAGGGCGCATGGCGTCTACCATCGCCAGCAGGGTGGCGCTCCACGACGAAATGCCGATGACATCCTCGCGCTTGAGAGTGTTTTCCAGGTAATAGGCGGCGGCAGCACCCAGCAGGCGCTGAATGGCCTCTTCGTCGTCGGGGCGTTCGCAATCCACGACAATGGCTTCGTGCAAACTGTAGCGTTCGACTAGGCTTTGTTCCAGGTCAGAAAAGACGCCGGGCGGGATGCTGACCGTGATGCGCACGATCCCTTCCTTCTCAGCGCGCTTGAGCAGGCGCGAGATGGTGGCCTGCGAGAGCGAGAGTCGCTGCGCAATTTCTGCCTGACTCATTTCCTGCCGGTAATAGAGATGAGCTACTTTGGCCAGCAGTCGCAGTTCTTCGATCTGTGACATGGGTTCCTCCTTCTGGGCGTCTGCTCTGGCGCATGACGAGCAAACAGCATTGGTTTGGCTCTGTGTGCTCGACATGCGGCGCGAACTGCTCTTGCGTCATCGGTGGACTGCGGCGGTCGTCAAAATTGGCAAGCCCTACAGGGTAATCGCATCAAGACCAGCCAGCAGAACCATGGGCAGAAGTAAGCTCAGGTGTGATCTTCTGGTTGATCTCACCCCCGCTTGGCGCTCGCGCGCCTCGCTGCCCCCTCTCCGGATCGGAGAGGGGGCAAGCCGAGCGAAGCGAGGCTAGGGGTGAGGTAAAGCGGCCAGCGGTTTGATGCAATCCCCCTGGCAAGCCTCCCCAATGACTTGACAGCCTTTGCGAGCTGCTGTACACTGATAATGAACTTGCATATTCATTATATGATGAATAAATATTCAAATCAAGATGATCCCACACCGACCATTATCCCCTTCCTGGCTCCGCATTCCCACTGTTTTGATGTGAGGAGTAGTTCGATAGCTCTGTTTGACCGGCCCGCTCTCAGAACAGGTGCCTTGTTGGCGCTGATGGTATTGGTGGCAAGCTGGTTGAGCGGCTGTGTGATCGCCACCGTGCGCACGCTCGAAGAAGACCAGGGCCTGAAAGCTGGTTTCAGCCCCGAAGCGTATGTGGAGGAAATCTGGGAGTCGCGCGTCCTGCCCACTTATCGCGAAAAGGCCCAGGAACTGACCGCCTTGCTGGCGGAAATTGACTCTGATCAGCAGGGGGCCATCGCCCGTTATGGGCACCGGTCGGGCACCGGACCGTACAGCTTCATGGTGCGCGGTGAGGGTGTGATCGCGGGGGTGGATACATCCTCGCGCTCCGGCGTGATGACCGTTGATCTGACCCCCCCCGACGGCACTGCCGATCTGACCCTGGTCATAGGCCCGCTGATCAAGATCAGTCAACGGGCGGGCGTGCGCGATGCCGTCGGTTTCATTGAATACGGCAACTTCACCAATCAACAAGAATTCGCTGGGGTGGCCAATGCCATGGGCGAGCGCATCGTCCAGCACATCGCCGCGGCGCTGGGCGTTGATACGCCTGACGCCATTGCGGAAATAGACCCTGCCAGGTACGTGGGCAAGCCTGTGCGTTTCGTAGGGGCCTTCACGCTCGAAGACCGCAACAACGTTGTCGTCGTACCTGTAGAGCTTGAGGTAGGGGACTGATGGCAGCACAGGCGAAAGTAGCGCCCGAAGGCTTGTTGCTCGACGATGTCATCTTGCGGGCAGAGCAGATCACCAAAATCTATCCGGGCACGGTGGCGCTCAACAAGGTGGATTTCAACGTCTACCGTGGCAAGGTGAATGTGCTGGTCGGCGAGAACGGCGCGGGCAAATCCACGCTGATGAAAATCCTGGCGGGCGTCGAGCAGCCCACCGAAGGCCGCCTGTTGCTGGAGGGGCGCGAGATCGCGCCGCGCTCCCCGCGCGAGGCGGAGCACCTGGGAATCGGTATCATCTACCAGGAACTCAATCTGTTCCCCAACCTCAACGTGAGCGAGAACATCTTCATCGCCCACGAATTGACGCATGGCGGGGTGGTCATTCAGCAGCAGGAACAGGAACGCCGGGCGCGCGCCCTGCTCGAACGGCTGGAGCACCCCATTGACCCCAAAATGCTGGTGCAAGACCTGCGCATCGGGCAGCAACAGGTAGTAGAGATCGCCAAGGCGCTGGCGCTCGATGTGCGCATTTTGATCATGGACGAGCCAACCTCGGCGCTCAGCGATGCTGAAGTGCGCGTCCTGTTCAAGGTTATTGACGAACTGAAGGCCAACGGCGTCACCATCATCTACATCTCGCACAAGCTGGAAGAACTGTTGCAGATTGGGGACTACATCACCGTGCTGCGCGACGGTCACAAGGTCGCCGAAGCGCCTATGTCGCAGGTGAACCTGGCCTGGATTGTTGAGCGCATGGTTGGTCGCGACACTGCCAGCGATTACCGCCCACCCCAACACCCCTTTGGCGACGTGATCTTGCGGGTCGAGGGGATGTCGTTGCCCAAGCACGGCGGCGGCGAACTGGTATCGGATGTGTCTTTCTCACTGCGTGCAGGTGAGATTCTGGGCATCTATGGCCTGATGGGCGCGGGGCGCACCGAGTTGTTCGAATGCCTGATGGGGCTACGGCCACAGGCCACCGGCGAGGTGTGGCTGGCGGGCAAGAAACTGAGCGGCGGCATAGATCAGCGCATCGCGCATGGGCTGGTGCTCATCCCCGAAGATCGTCAGCGCGAGGGGCTTGTCCCCGAACTCTCGGTGGCGCACAACATGTTGCTGGCCAGCCTCAAGCGCTATTTGCAGCGGTTCTTCCTCTCCAGCGCCAAGGAGAATGCCAGCGTTGCCCGCATGATCAATGACCTGGCCATCAAGGTGGCCAACCCGCAGTTTCCGGTCGCTTCGTTGAGTGGGGGCAACCAGCAAAAGGTCGTGGTCGCCAAAGGGCTGCTGACCGAGCCGAAAGTCCTGCTGATGGACGAACCCACACGCGGCATTGACGTGGGGGCCAAGCAGGAGATTTTTGACCTGGCCCGACGGCTGGCCGCGCGGGGCCTGGGCATTGTCTTTGTCTCCACCGAGTTGAAAGAGATCATGACCATCGCCGACCGCATCCTGGTCATGTCCAAAGGGAAGATCACCCGTGAATTGTCGCGCGCCGAGGCCACCCAACAGGCACTGGTGGAGGCTTCGGCCATCGGGCACGAACTGGTACGAAAGGACTCTTGAGTATGGCCGACGCGAAGCTTCAGTCGTCCGAAACTGTCAGCATTGCCAGAACTTTTCGGGGGCGTGTGACCTTGCAGGGCCTGTTGGTTCAACTGCGCGCCTTCATTGCCCTTATCCTGCTGCTGACGTTTTTCACTATAGTTTCGGAGCCGTTCACCAAAGAGAGCAATCAGATCATCCTGGCCAAACAGGTAGCTATCAACGCCATTCTGGGCATTGGCATGACCTTTGTCATCCTCACGGGCGGCATTGACCTGTCGGTTGGCTCGATTGTGGGGCTGACGGGCATGATCGCCGGCGGCCTGATCAACGAAGGGCTGGTGCTGGAGCCGTTGAACAAGGTGGTCTACTTCAATGTGTGGATGGTGGGGTTGATTTCGATTCTGGTGGGGATGTTTGTCGGGCTGATCAACGGCATCCTGATCACGCGCTTCAACGTCGCTCCCTTCATCGCCACGCTGGGCACGCTCTACATGGCGCGCGGCTTTTCGCTGCTGCGCAACAACGGCGCGACCTTCCCCAACCTGATTGGCAAGCCCGAACTGCATAACACTGGCTTCCCCAAACTGGGGGCGGGGACCTTCCTGGGGTTGCCCTACTCGATCTGGATCATGATTGGGTTGGGCTTGCTGGCCATCTTCATCACCAAGAAGACGCCTTTCGGGCGGCAGGTCTACGCCATCGGCGGCAACCGGCGCGCGGCGGAACTTTCGGGCGTGCGCGTCAAGACCATCACCCTGCTGACTTATGTGATCAGCGGTTTCTGTGCCGCGGTCGTGGGGTTGATCGTGACCTCGCAACTGGTGGCCTCGCACCCCTCCACAGGCGAGACCTGGGAACTCAACGCTATTGCGGCAGTGGTGCTGGGCGGTACGTCGCTGGCAGGGGGGCGCGGCACCATCCTGGGCACCATCGTCGGCGCGTTCGTCATCGGCGTGCTGCGCAACGGCATGATCCTGGAAGGGCTAAGCTCGTTCTGGCAGATGGTTATCACCGGCTTCGTCATCATCCTGGCCGTCATCATTGATCAGGTGCAGCAGCAGTTGCAGGAGCGCAAGCGCTGATCCTGCCTGCGCGGTAAAAGGAGGTGTGCGCAGATCAGAGAAAGACTATGAACATTTCGTCTGTCGTCTAACTACAACCCTGTATCTGTGTTTTAGGTTAGCTCAGCGAATGAGGAGAGCAACATGTTGCACAAGAAATTCTCAAGACTGCTCGTTTTGGTGATGGCGCTGGCCATGGTGGCCGCGCTGGTTCCCACGACGACGCTCGCCCTGGCTCAGGAGAGCAAGGGTCTGATCGTGATCATCACGCCGGCGCATGACAATCCGTTTTTCAAGGCGGAGGCGGACTCGGCGCAGGCGGCGGCGGAGGCGTTGGGGTATGAGACGCTGGTGTTGATTCACGATGATGATCCGGCGCTACAGGATCAGCACTTCGACCTGGCGATAGCGCAGGGGGCGAAGGCGATCATTGTGGACAACGCGGGGGCGGACGCCTCGATTGCGGCGGTGCAGAAGGCGAAGGATGCGGGGATACCGACGTTTCTGATTGACCGTGAGATCAACGCGACGGGGATTGCGGCGGCGCAGATCATTTCGAACAACTACCAGGGGGCGGTGCTGGGCGCGGAGGAGTTTGTGCGCCTGATGGGAGAAGAGGGCAAGTATGTGGAGTTGACGGGGAAGGAGTCGGACACGAACGCCCACATTCGCTCGCAGGGGTACCATGATGTGCTAGACCAGTATCCGGACCTGGTGATGGTGGCGCAGCAGACGGCGAACTGGTCGCAGACGGAAGCGTTCGAGGTGATGGAGACGATCATCCAGGCGCATCCGGACATCAAGGGGGTGATTTCTGGGAACGACACGATGGCAATGGGGGCGATGGCGGCGTTGCAGGCAGCCGGGATGACGGATGTCATCGTGGTGGGCTTCGACGGGTCGCAGGATGTGTTGGATGCGATCAAGGAAGGGAAGATCCACGCGACGGTGTTGCAGCCTGTGGCGCAGTTCGGCCCGTTGGCTGTCGAGATGGCGCACAAGTACATCACCACCGGTGAACTGCCCGCCGAAGAGAAGATCTCCATTGACTGCATCTTGATCACGCCGGAGAACGTCAACGACTACTTCAACTTCGCTCCGGTTAAGTAAGCCGGTATGAAGTGCGCTGCAGCGTGACCTTTCTGTGCAGGTAACCGGGTTGTCCGGTTACCTGCACCACCCCACAGAGCCTGAATAGCTGCATAGTCGAGTTGATCAGGGGATATAGAACATGCTCCGTACCAAGTTGCTGCATCCTCAAATTTTGCAGGCGCTGGCTTCTGCCGGGCATGGCTCCAAGGTGCTGGTGGCGGACAGCAACTATCCCTTTTCCACAGGTGCCCATCCGGCAGCAACGCGCGTCTACCTGAACCTGGCCCCTGGCAAGCTCAGCGTGCCCGACGTGTTGGAAGTGCTGGCCGGGGCGATCCCGATCGAAGCCGCCCACGCTATCGCTCCTGACACTGGCCCGGAGCCGCCCATCTTCCAGGACTACCGGCATATCCTGCCGGATGTCGAAATCCAGACGCTGGGGCGTTTCCCCTTCTACGAGGCGGCGCGTTCTGCCGATACCGCCCTGGTCATTGCCACGGGTGAGCAGCGCACCTGGGCGTGCATTCTGCTCACCATTGGCGTCGTGTTGGCGAGCTAGCCGCCTGGTGTGCCCATTCACAGGGAGGCTGAAGGCCATGACCGAACAGGAACTGAGGCTGAAATCGGTAGCATATCGCAGGACAATCCTCACCATCATTCATCACGCCAAGGCAGGCCATACCGGAGGAAGCCTCTCGTGCATTGACATTCTCAACGTCCTCTACAACCATGTGATGAATGTCTCGCCGGAAAATTTCTCCGATCCCAACCGGGATCGCTATATTCAGAGCAAAGGGCACGCCGTGGAGGCCCTGTATACGGTGCTGGCCGACCGCGGGTTCTTCCCCGCTGAGGCGCTGTACACCCTCAGTCGCTACCAGTCACATTTTGTCGGGCATCCCACGCGCAAAGTCCCAGGGATTGAGCAGAACACCGGCGCACTGGGTCATGGCTTATCGGTCGCTGTGGGGCTGGCGCTGGCCGCCAAGAAGGACAAGCGCCCTTACCGCGTCTTCACCCTGCTGGGCGATGGCGAACTCACCGAAGGCTCGAACTGGGAGGCGTCCATGAGCGCGGCGCACTACCGGCTCGACAACCTGGTCGCTATCGTGGATCGCAATGGCCTGCAGATCAGCGGCCCTACCGAGCAGGTGATGTCGCTCGAATCGCTGACAGACAAGTTCACGGCTTTTGGTTTCGCTGTGCGCACCTGCGACGGCAACGACATTGGCGATCTGTTGCGGGTTTTCGAAGCGCTGCCGTTTGCGCCGGGCAAGCCCAACCTGATCCTGGCCAGGACGGTCAAGGGCAAGGGCGTGAGTTTCATCGAAAATGCGCTCAACTGGCATCACAAAGTGCCCAGCGACGACGAACTGGCGCGCGCCCTGGCTGAGCTAGACGAGGCCGAGCGGCTGTTGAAGGTGGTGGTGTGACATGGAACTCGGTCGTCCCAACCTTGACGAATTCGCAGCAACCCTGCTCGAACTGGCGCGTGACAACCCCGATATCCTGGTGCTCACCAGCGACTCGCGCGGCTCTGGCAAGCTGCAACCGTTTGCCGAGCAGTTGCCCGATCAGCTCATTGAGGTGGGCATCGCCGAGCAAAATCTGGTGGGCATCGCTGCTGGCCTGGCGGCGGCGGGCAAGATCGTCTTCGGCGTCTCGCCGGCCTGCTTCCTGACTGCGCGCGCCCTGGAGCAGATCAAGAACGACGTGGGGTATTCCGACCAGAAGGTCAAATTGGTGGGGATCAGCGCGGGGGTCAGCTACGGGGCGCTGGGTTCGACCCATCACTCGTTGCACGATCTGGCTGCGCTGCGCGCCATCAACAACATTGACATCGTCGTCCCTGCCGACAACTTTGAGACGCGCGAAGCCGTGCGCGCCGCTGTGACACATCCGCGCCCGCTCTATCTGCGCTTTGGCAAGAAACCCATGCCGCATCTACACCGCCCCGGCACACCTTTCGCCATTGGCAAGGCGATCACGCTGGCGCAGGGGAGCGATGTCACTTTCGTCGCCGCGGGCGAGGCGGTCGCCCCCGCCGTCGAAGCGAGCGAACTGCTGCGCGCCGAGGGCGTATCGTGCGGGGTGATCAGTATGCACACGGTCAAGCCGCTCGATGTCGAGACACTGTTGAATGCGGCGCGCCGTTCGCGCGCCCTGATCACCGTCGAAGAGCACAGCGTCTACGGTGGCCTGGGCGAAGCCTGTGCGTCGGTGTTGCTGCAACATGGCCTGATCAGGCCATTCTGTATCGTGGGCATCCCCGACGAGTACACGGTCACGGGCAGTCAGATGGAGATTTTCGTCCACTACGGCATCAGCGGCGAGGGGTTGGCACAGCGGGCGCGGCAGTTACTGGAGGTGGAACTGATCCAATGACGCCGATCATCCTCGCCGTTGACCAAAGCACGTCGGCCACCAAGGCCATGCTCTTCAGCAGCAGCGGGGCGCTGCTGAACAGCACCAGCATTGAGCATCGTCAGTATTACCCGCAACCGGGGTGGGTGGAACACGACGCCGACGAAATCTACCACAACACCTGCCGTGCTATCGCGACGTTACTCGACCGCCATCCTCAGGTCGGGGACGAGCTGCTTTTCCTCAGCCTGACCAATCAGCGCGAGACAGTGGTTGTTTTCGAGCGGGGGACGGGTCGCCCGCTGCATCACGCCATCGTCTGGCAGTGCAACCGCGCCGAAGGTGTCTGCCGCGAACTGGTCGAGGAGGGGCATGACGCCCTGGTGCAGAACGCGACCGGCCTGAAGATTGATCCCTATTTCCCCGCCCCCAAGCTGACCTGGCTGTTCGCCCACGAACCGGCGATCAAGGAGGCGGTGCGGGAGGGTCGCGCTCTGGTGGGCACCATAGATGCCTATCTGGTCTACCGCCTGACGCGGGGGGAAGTCTTTGCCACCGATCACACCAACGCCAGCCGCACCCTGCTCTACAATATCGCTCGCCTGGGCTGGGACGAGACGCTGTGCGATCTCTTCGGCATACCGCTGACCGCTTTGCCGGAAGTGCGAGAGAGCTGCGCTGCCTTCGGCGAGACGGACGTAGACGGCCTGCTCCCGCGCCCGATCCCCATCTACGGCGTGATGGGCGATTCGCAGGCGGCGCTCTTTGCCGAGCGGTGTTTCGAGCCAGGCATGGCCAAGGTGACCTTCGGCACGGGATCGTCTGTCTTGCTCAACCTGGGCGACGTGATCCGCCGCTCGACCAACGGCATTGTGACCGCCGTCGGGTGGGTGCTGAATGGGCGACCGGTCTACGCCTTCGAGGGCAACATCAACTTCACCGGCGCAACTGTGGCCTGGCTGCGCGATCAGGTGGGGCTGATCGCGTCTTCCGCCGAGACCGAGGGCATGGCGCTGGCCGTGCCGGACAACGGTGGCGTCTATCTGGTGCCCGCCTTCGTGGGGCTGGGCGCGCCCTACTGGCGGCCCGACGCCAGGGGCGCGATCGTCGGCCTGACGCCGGCCACCACGCGCAACCATCTTGCGCGGGCCGCGCTGGAAGCCATCGCCTACCAGGTCTGCGATGTGCTGCGGGCGATGGCCCAGGACGCCGGCGTTCCGTTGGAAGTGATCCACGCAGACGGCGGCGCGGTGCGCAATCGCTTTCTGATGCAGTTTGTGGCCGACATCACCCGCTACCGCCTGCGCGCGTCCTCTCTGCCGGAACTCTCGGCGCTGGGCGCGGTCATGATGGGGTTGCTGGGCGCGGGGGTCTGCCGGACGCTGGACGATTTGGCTCGCCTGCCCGCCGAAGCGGTGGACTATGCGCCGCTCATGGATGAGGGGCAGGTTTCCAGGTATTACGCGGGCTGGCAGGCTGCCGTCCGCCGCGTGTTAGTGGAGTGAAAAATCATGAGCAATGAGAACAAAATTACCTTGGGCGTCATTGTTGGCAACCGCGATTTCTTCCCTGATGTGCTCATCTCCGAAGGGCGCGCCGAGTTGCTGCGCGTGCTGGACGAGCTGGGCATCGGCTATGTCGTCCTCAGCGAGCAGGACACACCTTTTGGAGCTGTAGAAACCTGGCAACATGCCAAACGCTGCGCCGAGTTGTTCCGGCAGCACAGCGCCAGCATTGACGGCATCCTGGTCAGCCTGCCCAACTTCGGCGACGAGAAGGGCGTGGCCGAGGCGATCAAGCTATCGGGGTTGCGCGTGCCGATCCTGGTGCAGGCGTTCCCGGACGATCTGGACAAATTCCACCTGGAGCGCCGCCGCGACGCCTTCTGCGGCAAGATTTCGGTCTGCAACAACCTCTATCAGTACGACTATCCCTTCTCTGTGACGAGCCTGCACACCGTCTATCCGGATACGGACTCCTTCAAGGCCGATCTGCGGAAGTTCGTGGGGGTGTGCCGCGTGGTCAAGGGGATGCGCAATGTGCGGCTGGGAGCGGTAGGGGCGCGCCCCAATGCCTTCAACACCACGCGCTACAGCGAGAAGCTGTTGCAGGCGTTCGGCATCAGCGTGCAGACGCTCGATCTCTCGGAGGTCTTCGGCTGGGCGGCGAAACTGGCCGACGACGACCCGCGCGTCCGCCAGAAGCTGGAGCAGATCGCCGCCTATGTGCCGGTAGGAGGAGTGCCGCACGAGGCCGTCGTCAGGCAGGCCAGGCTGGGCATTGTGCTGGACGACTGGATGGCCGAGAACGACATCACGGCGACCGCCATCCAGTGCTGGAGTTCGCTACAGCGCAACTACGGCGTGAACGTGTGCACCTTGATGAGCCTGATGAGTGAGCGCCTGATGCCCAGCGCCTGCGAAGTGGACATCACCGGTGCACTGTCCATGTACGCCCTGCAACTGGCCTCCGGCAGGCCCAGCGCTCTGGTGGACTGGAACAACAACTACGGCGACGATCCGGACAAATGCGTGCTGTTCCACTGCGGCAACTGGGCCAAGAGCTTCTTCGGCGAAGTGAAGATGGCCAACGCCGAGATTCTGGCCACCACGCTAGGCACGGAAAACACCTATGGCACGGTGGCGGGGCGCACGCCGGCGGGGCCGTTCAGTTACGCCCGCATCACCACCGAGGACAAGACCGGGCGCATCCGCGCCTACGTGGGCGATGGCCAGTTCGTGGACGATCCGCTGGATACGTTCGGCAGCCGGGCCGTGGTGCGCGTGCCCAACCTGCAAGGCCTGTTGCGCTACATCTGCAAGAACGGCTTCGAGCATCACGCAGCCATGAACGCCTCGCATTCTGCCGACGTGCTTTACGAAGCGTTCACTACCTATTTCGGCTGGGATACCTACCATCACATCGGCTGAGCACTGTTTGACCCGATAGAGCAAGGCGAGGCGGGCTTCGGGAGTCGTGCGGACTCCCGAAGCCTTTTTTCTATCGCCATCCTGGGCATTTTTTGAGATAATCATCAAATAAATCTTATGCAGGTCTCTGGGCTTATTAACCATTCCCTAAGGAAACCCTGCTAACTTTGTTTAAGCGTGCAGCATCTAACTTTTTGGATACAGGCACGGTGATTTCCCGCCAGAAAAGGATTGCGAGCGATGAGTAAGAATGGCAACGGACACAAGAACAACGGGCACATTGTCGAAATGGCAGAGCGGATCGCCACCGCCGAATTTGAAGCCTACAATCCCAAGGCGGTCATCGAAGACGCCGTGCGCTTGATTTTGCTCAATGTGGGCGAAGACCCCGATCGCGACGGTCTGTTGCGCACGCCGCACCGTGTCGCCAAGATGTACGATGAACTGCTCGAAGGCTACCGTCAGGACGCGGAGACGATCATCAACGGCGCGATGTTCGACGTGGAGTATGGCGAAGGCGAGATGATCGTGGTGGCCAATATCGAATATGTGTCCATGTGCGAGCATCATATGCTGCCCTTCACTGGAAAGGCGCACGTGGCCTACATCCCGCGCGACAAGGTCGTCGGCCTGAGCAAGATTCCGCGCATCGTGGACATGTTCGCCCGCCGTCTGCAGGTGCAGGAACGCCTGACCAATGAGATCGCCGACACGCTGGAAACGTACCTCGACCCGCTGGGCGTGATGGTGGTGGTGGAAGGACAACATAGCTGCGCGGCGCTGCGCGGCGTCAAGAAACACGGCATCAACATGGTTACCACGGCCAAGCGTGGCGAATTCCGCACCAACCCCGCCCTAGTGGACGAATTTTACCGGCTGGCGGGCATTCGCTAAGATCAAGGGGGGACGCGGGCAGGCGCGCGTCTCCCTGGCGTGAGGCAAGGCAGGTCTGGGCGCGGTCATGCCGCGCCCATGTTGTGAATGGCTCCGGTAGGCTGGCAGAGGGGGTGGCCAATGAACTTGCAAGACAAAGTCGCGCTGGTGACAGGCGGGGCACACCGCGTCGGCAAGGCCATCGCCCTGGCCCTGGCGCGCGAAGGGATGCACCTGGTGATACACTATGGATCGTCCGAAGCGGCAGCGCGCGAGACAGTGGCTGAGGTCAAGTCGTTGGGGGTGCGCGCTATTTCCTTCCAGGCCGATCTACGCGATCCGGTGCGTATCCGCTCCCTGTTCGACGCGACGGCGGCTGAGTTCGGGCGGCTGGACGTGCTGGTGAACAGCGCGGCCAGTTTTGTGCGTCAGCCGTTCGACGAGATCGGCCTGGACGACTGGAAGGACGTGTTGCAGGTCAACCTGCGCGCGCCGTTCCTGTGCACGCAGCACGCCGCTCGCCTGATGCGCCGGGTGGCCCGCCCAGCGGACGAAGCCGCTGCCATCATCAACATCGCCGACCTCAGCGGCATTTACCCCTGGCGCGATTACGTGCAGCACGGCGTCAGCAAAGCCGGCCTGCTTCACCTGACCAAAGTCACTGCTTACGAGTTGGCCCCGACCATTCGCGTCAACGCCATCGTGCCGGGCGCGGTGCTGCCGCCCCCAGGTGTTGACCCGCAGGGCGAGACTTGGGCAGCCATCGGCGCGCGGACTCCGTTGGGGCGCACCGGTCACCCGGACTATGTCGCGCAAGCGGCGGTTTTCCTGGCTCGCAACGACTACATCACCGGCGCGCTGATCCCGGTAGACGGCGGGGAGCACCTGATCGGCACGCTTAAGTGAGTGCGGAAAAAACCGCAAAGGCGCGGAGACCGCGCAGAGAAAGAACGTCAGCGCGGAGTCTCTCTGGCACACCTGAGCATTTTTTTCTATTTCGCAATCCGCCTTCCGCAATCCGCAATTCACAGTGAGGATGACAGACTCGATGGCGACCGATAAGATCATCGTCCAGGATTTGCTCTTGCGCGGCATCATCGGTTTCAACGACTGGGAGCGCGAGAAGAAACAGGATATCCTGATCAACCTGACGCTGTTCACCGACACGCGGCGCGGCGGCCTCACCGACGACCCCGCCGACATCCTCAACTATCGTACCATCACCAAGGCGGTCATCGCGCACGTGGAGGAGTCCAGCTATCAGACGGTCGAGGCGCTGGCGACGGCTATCGCCCGCATTTGCGTGGTAGATCACGGGGCAGAGCGCGTGATCGTGCGCGTCGAGAAGCCGGGCGCGCTGCGCTTCGCGCGATCGGTAGGGGTAGAGATCGAACGGGAGCGCGCCGACTTTGAGTGAGTATGTGCCGGTTCTGATCACGCTGGGCAGCAACATCGAGCCAGAACGCAACCTGCCCCGCGCGGTGACCCTGCTGCGCCAGAACTACCATCTGCGGGTGCGCGCTCTGTCGCGCGTTTACGAGTCGGCACCGATCGGCGCGACAGGCGCGGTTGCTGCCGATCAGCCTCCGTTCCTCAACGCGGCCCTGTTGTTACATTCCGACGGCTACTATACGCCGCTGGCGCTCAAGTTTCACGTCCTGCGCTTCGTCGAGTTGCTGCTGGGGCGGCGGCGGGGGGCGGATAAATACGCACCGCGCCCCATTGACCTGGACATTGCCCTCTACAGGGATTGTGTTCTCGATACGCCCCACCTGACCTTGCCCGATCCCGACATCCTGACGCGCGCCCATGTGGCCGTGCCGCTGGCCGATGTCGCGCCGGACTGGCCGCACCCGCTCACCGGTCAGCCGCTGGCCGAGATCGCGGCGGCGTTGCGGGCGGGCGTGGACGCAAGTCCGCGCGACGACTTCGCCTGGTGAGGTTGGGGAGCGCCCAGGGTAATCGCATCAAAACCAGCCAGCAGAACCATGGGCAGAAGTAAGCTCAGGTGTGATCTGCTGGTTGACCTCACCCCCACTCGGCGCTGGCGCGCCTTGTGGCCCCCCGCCGCGGGGAGGGGGCAAGCCGAGCGAAGCGAGGCTGAGGGTGAGGTAAAGCGGCAAGCGGTTTGAGACAATTCCCCTAGGGGAGCGCCGTTGCGCTGCCATCGGACCCCGCGTGTGGTTATAATCTTCACAAGCCCGTCGAACTGAATTCCGGAGAGTTCCCCATGGCCCGCACATTGAAGACCTACACTCCACAGGAAGTCCGCGAACGCCTGGCCGCACATCCGGACTGGCAATTGGGCGAGGATGGGCAACTGCACCGCACCTTCACGCTCAAGAATTTCGCGCAGGCGCTGTTGTTGCTGAACGCCATCGGCCATCTGGCCGAAGTCGCGGATCATCACCCCGACCTGCGTCTGCACGGTTGGAAACATCTGTCGGTGAGCCTGATGACGCACGATCAGGGCGGCATCACCGACCTGGATTTCGCGCTGATGGCGCAGATAGACGCGCTGCCGCGCCCGTTGTAGGGCAGAGGTTGGCTGATGCACGGAAGCAAGCTGCTGATCTACCCGCTGATTTTTCTGCTGGTGCTGGTGCCGGTCTTTGTGATCGCGCTGATCACCTTTCGCCCCGGCGAAGATGACGATTGCGCCCCGGCAACGACCCCTGTCAGCTACGCCGCCCATACGCACGGGGCCGGTCTGGTGACCGAGACTCGCGACGGGATGCAGCTCATCTTCAATGTGAGTCCCGCGGCGCAGCTCTATCAGGTGGTGGACGGGCAGTTGCAACTTTGCGGCGGCGATATCACCGACGCCGACCTCAAACATATCACTATAGACGTGAACGACGCGGCGCTGGCCCTGGGCGAGCGCCTGCCGGTGACAGTGTCGCTGGAAGTGCGCCGCGCAGATACCGGCGCGGTGATCGTGCAGGCTGCCGCGCCCGCCATGTACGCGCCGGGGCACGGCTATCACTTCGGCGATAACTACCGCGTGCCCGCTGGCGCAACCTATGAGTGGACGGTGACGATCGGTCCGGTGCAGGCACTGCGCCAGGAAGGCGCGCACGACCTGTGGCTGGAACCGATCGAATGGTCGGGCAGCTTTGCGCTCGACGAGCAAGGGCGTGTGATCGGCAGCAGCACGCCGCAAATGATCGGCGAGGTAGTGCGCGACGGTCTGCACATTGTGCTGAGCTATCTCGACGAGCCGCGGCAGCTCTACGCTGTGCAGGACGGCGTCAGCGAGCCGCTGGAGATCGAGCCGGGCAGCCGCTACTACCTGGTGGACGTGACCGATCACGCGGTGAACTACGAAGAGAAACTCCCTGGCGCGACGGTGACCGTCACTTTCCGCCGCTATGGGGTGGAGATTCTGGTGCCTTTCCAGCCGGTCATTGCGCCAGGACTGGGCTTCCATTACGGGGCTAACGTCTCGCTGGAGCCGGGCGACTGGCGGGCGGATGTTGAGGTCAGCGGCCTGGACTTTCTGCGTCACGCCGGAGCTGCGCTGAGCCTGGCCCGCGCGCCGGTGCGCGAGTCGTTCGACTTCACCGTGCCCGCGCCCGAAGCGTGAGGGTCACCGGGATAAGATTGTGACAGAAATCACATTGTTCAGACATGTCGGATGGCTTATAAAGGGGCTGGATGACTTCGTCGAATGGGTTGAGCACACGCCATCCAGGAGCGCCTATGTACACCGGACATGTTGGGAACTACCATCGCCCGCGTTGTCGGCTGTGTATGGTGAGCGCCGATGAGCAGCCCCCGGAGGAAGAACTGGTCGTGTACACACGCACTTTAGGGCGCAGTGGCCTGGAAGTCAGCGCGCTGGGGCTGGGCACCTGGGCCATCGGTGGGCCGCTGTGGGATGAACAAGGGCGGCCTGTGGGCTGGGGACACGTAGACGATGCCGAGTCCATGCGCGCCATTCATCGCGGCCTGGAACTGGGCATTACCTTCTGGGATACCGCCGATGTCTACGGCACCGGGCATAGCGAGCGTCTGTTGGGGCTGGGCCTGGCTGGGGCGCGTCACCGCGTGATCATCGCCACCAAGTTTGGGCGCGTCTTTTCGGAAGGATCGCGGCAGATCATCGGCAGGGCGGCTGATCCGGCGTACATTCGCCGCGCCTGCGAAGATTCATTGCGCCGCCTGAATACCGACTACATTGATCTCTATCAGTTTCACCTGGGCGACTACGATCTGGAGCAGGCGCTGGAAGTGCGCGAGACGCTCGAAGACCTGGTGCGCGAGGGCAAGATTCGCTTCTATGGCTGGAGCACCGACGACCCGGAGCGCGCGCGGCTCTTCGCCGAGGGCGAGCACTGCGTGGCCGTGCAGTGCCATATGAACCTTTTCGAGCGCAATGAGGCCATGCTGCAACTGGCCCATACATACAACCTGGCCGTCATCGTGCGTGGGCCGCTGGGGCGCGGCCTGCTCACCGGCAAGTTCACGCCGGATACACGCCTGCCCGCCGACGACGTGCGTCACACCTGGGACTTGCGTCACGGCCCGCAGGCGGAGCGCCTGGCCTGGCTGGCCCGCCTGCGCGATGTGTTGACGCGCGACGGGCGGACGCTGGCGCAGGCTGCTTTGGGCTGGCTGTGGGCCATTTCGGCGCAGACTATTCCTATCCCCGGCTTCAAGACGGTGGCACAGGTAGAGGAAAACGCTGGCGCGCTCGACTATGGCCCGCTCAGCGAGCGGCAGGTTGCCGAAATCGAGGCATTGCTGGCACAGGACGAGCGAGAAGCTCAGGAGGGTGAGTGATGGTTGTCAGGCGTGTGTTGTTGTCAGGAGTGGTCGCGCTCGTTTTGGCTCTCAGCGCCTGTTCTGGCGACGAAGAGAAGGCAACTCCCACCGCTACTCCCACGTCACCAGCGCTGTCTGTCCGCGATGCCTGGGTGCGCGCCACCATCCAACAGATGGCCGGAGCGGAACAGAGCGACACCGCCGCAGGCATGGCCGGGCACGACATGGGCGGCATGAGCGACCAGGAGCCCAGCGGACGAGTGACCGGTGCATTCATGGTCATCGAGAATAGCGGCGACGCCCCCGACCGCCTGATCGGTGCGAGCGCCGGCCCGGAGGTCGCCGGCGCGGTGGAGATTCACGAGACGACGGTAGACGAGAACGACGTGATGCGTATGCGTCCGATCGAGGCGATTGAGGTGCCCGCGCGGGGCAGCGTCGAACTCAAGCCGGGCGGTTATCACATCATGTTGCTCGACGTGCAGCGCGACCTGAACCCCGGCGACACCGTGACGCTGACGCTCACCTTCGCCTCCGGCGCGACGCTGGACGTGACCGCCGAAGTCCGCGCACTGGAGTGATGACGGTGTGGCGCTGGTGGGGTTTGTGGGTAGCTATTGCGCTGCTGAGCACGGCGCTGGCGGCCTGTGGTGGGGGCGGGGACGGCGGCCCGACGGCGACGCCGTTGCCCGGCACCCTGCTCGACCCGCCCAAAGATGTGGGTGACTTCACCCTGACCAATCAGGATGGGCAGCCTTTCCGCCTGAGCGACCTGCGCGGCAAAGTGGCTCTGTTCTTCTTCGGCTACACGCACTGCCCGGACATCTGCCCGACGACGCTGGCCGAGTTCAAGCGCGTCAAAGCCCTGCTGGGCGACGACGCGGGGCGGGTGGCTTTCGTGTTCGTCAGCGTGGACGGCGAGCGCGACACGCCGGAACGCCTGACGAACTATGTGCGGGCATTCGATCCACAGTTCATCGGTCTCACCGGCGACGATGCAGCACTGCGCCCCATTGCCCGCGACTTTGGGGTGTTCTATCAGCGGGTGAGCTATGAGGAGTCGGCGGCTGATTACCTGGTTGATCATACAGCCTCGACCTTCGTGATCGATCAACAGGGGCGGCTGCGCCTGGTTTTCCCCTATGGCACCGATCCGGCGGCCATCGTCGCGCGGCTGCGGGCGCTCTGGTGAGCTGCACAACCCGCGAGTCTTTGAACCACAGAGAACGCGGAGAACACAGAGAAGGGCACAGAGAATACCTGGTGCACTCTCTCTGCGCAATGTCTGTGCCCTCCGTGTTCTCTGTGGTGAAGCGCTCTTCGGCGCAGGTGAGCGGGCGGGCGTATAATGAAGGCGTATCCGCATACATTTTGTAGAGGAGGATTTGACGATGGCAGCCAAGAAAATTTTGATGCTCGTTGGCGACTATGTCGAAGACTATGAAGTGATGGTGCCCTTCCAGGCGCTGTTGATGGTGGGGCACACCGTGCACGCCGTCTGCCCGGACAAGAAGGCGGGCGAGGTAGTGCGCACCTCGGTGCATGACTTCGAGGGCGATCAGACCTATAGCGAGAAGCGCGGCCACAACTTTGCGCTGAACGCCACCTTCGCCGACATCAAGCCCGAAGACTATGACGCGCTGGTGATCCCTGGCGGGCGCGCGCCAGAGTATATCCGTCTGAACGACAAGGTGATTGCCATCACTCGCCATTTTGCCGAGACGGGCAAGCCCGTTGCGGCCATCTGTCACGGGCCGCAGGTATTGGCAGCCGCGGGTGCACTTAAGGGCAAGACGGCCACCGCCTACCCGGCAGTGGGGCCGGACGTGACAGCGGCGGGCGGCACCTACAAGCCGGTGCCGGTCACCGATGCGGTGGTGGATGGCAACCTGGTCACTGCGCCTGCCTGGCCCGCTCACCCCAAGTGGCTGGCGGAGTTCCTGAAGGTGCTCGGCACGCAGATCACGCCCTAGCGTGCGAGATCGGGGGTTCCGCAAGAAGTGCCGAAACGGAGAGGGGAGGCGAGCCGTACCCTTCCGCGTTCTCACTCAGACGACCGGACTTCGGAGGTTCGTGTGAACTCTCGAAGTCCGGTTGTTTTTGCTTTGCCGCCGGGCCGACCGGATGAACAACTGGCCTATTTGTCCTGAGTGTCCCGCTGTCTGTGCCGCAGACGGTGCATGTTGAGCGCGGCGAAGAAGCCGCCTATAAACCCCAGCAGCGACGTCACCACGATCACAATGGCGCTGGCGATGTCCGCTTCGAAGATCAGGAAGCGCACGCGGGTAGGCGCTGTGTTTTGCAGCAGGAAGATCACAAACAGCACCAATGCCAGAATGAGCAACCCCAGGCGCAAACGGTAGCGTAGGGTGGATAGCCGCTCTCTCATCGTGCTCTCTCCCTGGCAGCGCACACAAGGCCCTGTCCCTACGTGGGCGGATAGCGCGCCGGTACGATCCTGAAGTGTAGTGCGGCAGGAAACACCTCGCAAGCGGGCCTGCCCCTATCCGATGAATGTCAGCCGATTGTCAGCCTGCGCCGCCAGCCAGCATTGACCCCTCTTTGTCTCGGTGATACGCTTGCTTTGGTTTGCTTAGTATCTATCCGTAAGTTCGGTTCTGTAAGGGCGCTGCTTGCTGCGCGCCAGGAATTTGGATAGGTTGTTATTGCGCCTGACACCTGTTCTGCTGTGACCGGAACAAAACGCGGCTTATCCGCCAGGCAGGCGCTTGCTGTCCGAAAGGAGTTCCTCATGGTGCAGGAACGCGAGGCTGTCATTCAGACGCAAAACCTGACGCACCGCTACGGCAAGGTCACCGCCATCGAAAACGTGAACCTGGCCGTCTACCGGGGCGAAATCTTCGGTTTTCTGGGGCCGAACGGCGCGGGCAAGACGACTACCATCCGCACCCTGTTGGACTTCATCCGCCCCAGCGCCGGCTCGGCGACGATCTTCGGGCTGGACACCGTGCGCGACAGCGTGACCATCCGCCGCCGCATTGGTTACCTGCCCACCGAGTTGACGTTGCTGGACAACTGGACGGGCATCCAGTACCTCCGCTGGCTGGAGCAGGTGCGCGGCGCACAAGACGGCTACCTAGCCGAGGCGCAACGGTTGGCCGAGCGCCTGGAATTCGACCTGTCGCGCTCGCTCAAGGGGCTTTCGACGGGCATGAAGCGCAAAATGGGGCTGATCGTCGCCCTGGCGCACAAGCCCGAACTGCTGATCCTCGACGAGCCGACGACTGGCCTCGACCCGCTCATGCAGCAGGTCTTCCATGAGCTGATGCACGAAGTGCGCGCCGAAGGGCGCACGGTCTTTCTGTCGTTGCACAACCTGCCCGAAGTCGAGGCGATCTGCGACCGCGTGGGCATCATCCGCGATGGGCACCTGGAGGCGGTGGAAAGCGTGACCAACCTCACTCGCGCTGCCTTCCGCTGGCTCACCTTCACGTTCGACGGCGCGTCACCACAGGATGAATTCCGCGCTTTGCTGGGCGTTCACGATGTCACCGCCGAGGGGTCGCGCGTGCGGATGCGCCTGAGCGGGGAAGCCAGCCTGGACGCGGTGATCAAACTCGCCGCCCGCTATACGGTGACCGATATTGAGATCGAGCACCCCACGCTGGAGGAGATTTTCCTGGCGTACTATGGCAGGAAGGAGCGCTGAGCCATGTTGGCCGTCTTTCGCAAGTCCTTTCGCGATTCCCGGCGCACCGTGTGGTGGTTGTCTGTTGGTTTTGGGCTGTACCTGTTGCTGATCATGGGCTTCTACCCGACGATCAAAAGTCAGGCGGCAGAGTGGCAGGAACTGATCGATTCCTATCCGGAAAGCATCCTGGCGATGTTCTACGGTGGGGAAGTGGCTGAGTTCGATATAACCGAAGCTGGCATATACATCCAGACGCAGTTCGGCGGCTACAGCGTGCTGATTCTGGGGGCGATCGTGATCGTCCAGGCGTTCAATGCCTTCACCAACGCCGAGCGCGATCATTCGCTGGACATGATGCTCAGCCTGCCCGTGTCGCGGCGCGCCTATCTGTTCGGGCGGGTGCTCAACACGGCCCTGGGTATGGCGCTGGTGCTGGGGGCCTGGTTGATCACTTTCCTGGTGTCCATGCTCCTCTGGCCGGAATTCGATGTGTCAGTCGGCAGGCTGGCGCTGAGCATCGTCAGCGCGTTCCTGTTTTTGATGGTCGTGGCTGGCTATTCCTACCTGCTGGCGGTGATCGTACCCTCCAGCCGCCATTTTGCCGGGCCTATCGCCTATCTGCTGCTGATCGGCAGCTTCCTGATCTACGGATTCTCGGCGATGGTTGATGCGCTGAAGCCGCTCCAGCCCTTCCTGATCAACCACTACTTCAACATGGGCGAGGTCATTCGGGGCGGCGTTCAGTTCGGCGACTGGACGGTGATGATCAGTGTAGCGATCATCCTGTTGGCATTGGCCGGTTGGCTGGTGGATCGCAAAGAGTTCGGCGTCTGAGCGGGCGCTCAGCCCTGGGGTGTCATCGGCAACTGGCTTGGCCCCCTGGCTTCGTGCGCGCCAGGGGGTGACGTTTTAGCGGTATGCGGTGGGGCCTGCCGCCAGCGTGTTGATGCGCAACCAGCGCCATGCCAGCAACGCCTGGGCCATATTGAGAACGGCCACGCTGATCCCGCCCGCAACGGCTGCTCCTTCGATGCTCCAGCCTGGGATGAGTAGCAGGTTGAGCAGCACATGCAGGGCGACGCCCGCACCGGTGCTCAGGGTAGCGGCGCGCTCGTGGCCGGTCATCATCAGCAGAGTCGCGACGGGGCCAGTCGCGGCGTTGACCAGTTGGCCCAGGCTGAAAATTGTCAGCGCTGTCTGCGCGACGCGGTACTCTGCCCCGAAGAGTCCCAGGAAAAACGTCCCCGCCACCACGTAGATCAGGGTGAAAGGCAGCGAGAGCGCCAGCACCAGACGAGTGCTGGCGGTGATCGCTCGTTGTAACTCGCCCAGGCGTCTTGCGGCGAACAGACTGGCGACGTGCGGGGCCAGCGCCACCGTCACCGAGATCAGGGGGAGGGTGATCAGCATGGTCAGGCGCTGCGTCACTGTGTAGTAGGCTACTGCGGTGGGACTGTCCAGCGCGCCCAGCATCAGCGCGTCCACCTGGGTGTTCAGCGTGTTCAACATCTGGCTGAGGGCAAAAGGCATCGCGCCGATCAGCCACAGGCGCGGCTTGATCACTGGTTCGACGGCGCGCATGGGCTGGGGCATCACGCGGCGCATTTCCCACGTGCTCACCCCCAGCGCCGCCAGCATCGTCGCGCCGAAGAGGAGTGTGGCCCCGTTGGCTGTTCCTACAGCAAATCCGCCGATGGTGACAGCGAGCAGCGCCAGCAGGAACAGGGCCGGTTGCAGCGCCAGATCGGGCACCTGACTGAAGACGACGTGATGCAGTCCGCGCATGGCTCCCTGCTGCACCAGCAGCAGCGCGCGCACGGGCAGGATCAACAGGGCGATGGTGAGCGTGATCAACGCTCCCCGCGCCACGTCGCCCTGTCCGGCGTTGAGCAGGGCAGGGCGTCCGGTCAGATGATAGGTGAGCCAGGCTCCAGCCAGCACCAGCAGTACCACCGCACACGACAGCACCAGCGCCCCCCGCGCCGCAAAGCGCACCGCGCCACGCATGGCGGCCCAGGTTTGCTGGCTGAGGTAGACGGATAGATCGCGCACCAGCAGACGGTCGAAGCCCGCCGTAGCTGGTACGATGAGCAGCAGCAGCCACGCCTGCGCGAAATTGAAAACGCCGTACTCCTCTGGCGTCAGCAGCCGGGCCAGCACCAGGCTGGCGGCAAACTTGAGCGCCATGTTGAACACGCGCAGCACGAACGTACCACCAGTGCCACGCATCAGGCGCGCGCCGGTCGTGCGCCCACGCAGCAGGTAGATCAGCCGGGCGCGCGCTGCGCGGGCAACCGAGTTCTGCAGAAAGTTGGGCATAGCCTATCCCTGAAGCAGTACGCCCCGCGCCAGAGCGGGATGTCCGCTCAGTGATACCCCGAACGCCTGCTGTGGGCAAGCAGAAGGGGACATGTGCCGGGGAGGTGGCATCAAACCGCTTGCCGCTTTACCTCATCCCCAGCCTCGCTACGCTCGGCTTACTCCCTCAGCCGTGCATCAAGGTCGGGGGTGGATCAATGCTCCCGCAAAGAGACCGCCGATGTCCTTCGCGAGCATCGGCGGTCTTCGTTGCTGTGTACTTTGAGCGGAGCCGCACTATCTTCCCCGCAAGCGCTAGCCTCCCGCGACACCCCACAGGCGCACTGTCTGATCAGCGCTGGCGCTTGCCAGGCTTAGCGCATCCGGTGACCAGGCCACGCTGCGCACAGCCCACATGTGCCCGAACAGGGTCGTCAGCAGCGCGCCCTGCTGCACGTCCCACAGCCGCACCGTGTCGTCGAAACCGCCGCTCGCCAGAACCGCACTGTTGGGCGACCAGGCCACCGTCGTCACGCCGCCAGGGTGCCCTTCCAGGGTTTGCAGCAGCGCGCCGGTGCTCGCATCCCACACGCGCACAGTGCCGTCGTTGCCAGCGGAGGCCAGCAGGCGTCCATCTGGTGACCAGGCCACATCGCGCACGATACCTGTGTGACCCGTCAGCGTTTGCGCCAGCGATCCGTCATCTGCCGCCCACACGCGCACTGCGCCATCGCGCCCTGCGCTCGCCAGCGACGCCCCGTCCGGCGACCAGGCTACAGCGCGCGCTCCGCCGGGGTGCGCGTCCCGCTGCGTGGTCTGTGTGCCCTGCGCGGCGTCCCACAGTCTCACGGTGCCGTCTGCTCCTGCGCTCGCCAGCTTCGCGCCATCTGGCGACCAGGCCACCGCCCATACCCAGCCGCTGTGTCCCTCCAGTGTCTGGCTCAGCGAGGCCGTCTGGCCGTTCTCGTCCTGTGCCACCGTCCACACCCGCACCGTGCCGTCCACTCCACCGCTGACCAACTGAGTCCCGTCCGGCGACCAGGCCACGCCCATCACCCAACCATCGTGACCTTCCAGCAGGCGCGGCGGCGCATCCAGGTCGGTGGCGTTGTAGAGCGCCACGCCCGCCGATAGCGCCAGCGCCAGCGCCCTGCCGTCCGGCGACCAGGTCACCTGGCTCACCGGATTCTGGCCGAGTTGGTTGAGTTCTTCGACCTGCGCCGCGTTATCCGCCGTGATCGCTGCGGTGCCTCCGGCCCGCTGAGCGACCGGTACAGGAGTAGCGCTGGCCGGAGCGACGGTCGCCGTAGGTTCCTCATCTCTGCCGCTCAGGATAGCCAACAGCGCTACCAACACCGCGATCAGCACAATGACCAGCGCCCACAGGGCTGGCTGACGGTACAGGGGGCGCGTTGCCGCCTGCGCCGGGTCGGACTGTTGCGATTTCCCGGAAGTCTGCATGCCTTCCCTCCTGACAGCGTCCGGTACGATGCGATTTTGGAGCGGAGTATATAACGGGCCTCTCGTCAGGCGCAAGCCTTGCTCAACATATTCACAATACTTTCACAAGGATTCGCGGTTCGACCCAGTCCCGCGGTGTTTGGAGACCTTTGAGAAGCCCTGATCGGCGGCTTTACCTCACCCCTCAAGCCACCACAGACGGGGATCATACGCTTGCTCGCCTTGCTCCGCGCCTGGGGAGGATGCCAGGGGGCAAACGCTCTTTTACTTCGGCCTGCGCCCGACAGTCGCCGCGTAGATGACGAAGAGGTCCTCGCCGTCCAACTCGAAGGCTGCGTTAAGCGCCTCGTCGTCGAATGCCCCGATGGCACATACCCCGCAGCCGATCGCCTCCGCGGCCAGGTACAGGTTCTGGCAGACGTGCCCGGCGTCCAGGAACAGGTAGCGGTAGCCGCGCTCGCTATAGCGCCAAGTCATGCGCTCCGTCACAGCGACCCAGAAAAAGGTGACGGCGCTGCGCGGAATCTGTTCCTGATTCAGACAGGCACGGGTGAGCACCTGCACCGCATCGCCTTCAATGGGCCAGCGGATCAGGAAATGCAGCCCGGCCAGGTAACGATAGACGCCTGGCTCCAGACCCACCACCCGGTTGACCAGCAAGGCCGTCTCGAAGGCATGTCGCGCGCCCGCCGAAGGCACAGTGCGCAGCGTGGCCTGAGTGCCGCGCTGTTCCAGGATGCCCTGCGTACACCACAACAGGTATGATAGTTCGCCCAGGGTGATCGGATCAGGGGCGTAGTTGCGCAGCGTGCGGCGGCGCTCGATCAGCTCGCGCAGGTTGACCGGCGGCACGCCCAGCGTATCGGCGTCTGGCAATTCGATGGGGCGCTGCGTCACGTCGTAGGGCAGTTCGAGCGGAGGTTGGGGCACGCCGCGCGATTGTGCGGATGGCTCCAGGTACTTGTACTGCGTTTCGAGCAGGAACTGATGGCCGATGCCTGCAGACATGAGAGAATCTCCTCCGGGGAATGGAACGCGCCAAACAAGTTCATTGTACCATTGTCACAGCGCCGAAGCCGCCTGCGTATCAGGGGGCCAGGGGGATTGTCTCAAACCGCTTGCCGTTTTACCTCACCCCCAGCCTCGCGCCAGCGCCGAGCGGGGGTGAGGTGAACGCCTCCGCACCCTATGCATTACCCACACGTCTCCCCTCACCCCTCAATCCCCTCTCCCTCGCGACTGCGTCGCGGGGCGAGGGGACTTGTTGTCTGTCGCGCGAGCGCTCCCCTTCGCCCGCAGCGCGGGAGAAGGGGCCGGGGGATGAGGGTCATCGGGCGCGGCAAGGTAGCTGACAACCTTTGCACGCATCCCCAGGGGGCGGGTAGGGAGCGCCGAACAGTTCGGCTGACCGATTTTGACGCGATGACCCTGGCCCACAACTGACCCCGTGCGCCGGTTTACCATTATCACCCGACAGGCGGCGTGCTATAATTTCGCGCGTGGCACGCGCCGGGCAGCTTGCTGTCGGGCGCATCACCGGAGGATATGGTCTAACGTAGCATTCCACTCTGCCGGGCGCAGCGATTACCCCTGGTGCACAGGCGACAGACGGAGGAGTTGATGAACGACCATCTTGTAGTTCTGGTGACGACCGAATCCGAGGCTCAGGCGCGACGTATCGCGCGCCGACTCTTGCAGAACAAGCTGGCTGCCTGCGTGAATTTCGTGCCGATCTCGTCCATGTTCCTGTGGCAGGGCGCAATCCAGGAAGAAGACGAAGTCCTGATGATCATCAAGACGCGCACCGAGACGTTCGATGCGCTGATGTCTGCCGTCAAGTCGGCACACTCATACGACACGCCGGAGATCATCGGCCTGCCTGTTGCCATTGGTTCTCGCCAGTATCTCAAGTGGATTGATGATGAAGTCGGCGGATAGAACTCAACTCACTCATGCCGGGCGACGTATGTTGCTCGTCTTCGCCCATCCGGACGATGAATCCTTCGGCATGGGCGGCGCGATCGCCTATTATGCCGCGCGGGGCGTGGCGATCAGCCTCATCTGCTCCACCAACGGGGATGTCGGCTCGGTGGACCCGGAATACCTGGCCGGTTTCGAGTCGGTAGCAGCGCTGCGCAAAGCCGAACTCGAATGCGCGGCACAAACCCTGGGCATCCGCGAAGTCATCCTCTTCGGCTACCGCGACAGCGGCATGATGGGCAGCCCCGATAACGCTCACCCCGAATGCCTGTGGCAGGCGGACAAGGACGTGTTGGTGGGGCGCATTGTGCGCGAGATACGCCGTATTCGGCCTCATGTGGTCGTCACCTTCGACCCCTACGGCGGCTATGGGCATCCGGATCATATCGTCATGCACCGCGTCACCACGCGCGCCTTTCACCTGGCAGGCGATCCGATAGCCTATCCGGAACATGCGCAGGAAGGGCTTGCGCCCTATCAGCCTGCCAAGTTGTACTACACCACGTTTCCGCGCTGGCCGCTGCGCCTGATGATCTGGCAAATGCGGCTGCGTGGGCAGGACCCGCGTCGTATGGGGCGCAACCGCGATCTCGATTTCCAGGCGGTGCTGGATCATCTGTTGCCGGTACATGCGCGAATCAGCGTGGGGCAATATCAGCGCAAATGGGACGCTGCCGCGGCCTGTCATGCCAGCCAGCAGAACCCGCGCGAATCGCGCAGCCTGACCGAGATGCTCACGCGACTGATCTTCCGTCACCAGGATTTCACCCGCGCCTGGCCAGAACCCAATGGTCTGCGTCGGCGCGAGCGCGATCTGTTCGAGGGTATCGAGTAAGCGTGTTTCTCTGTCTGTCTGGGTTGTGGGGAAGGGCACCTGGGCAGAGCCATCACCCTGTCGGCCCAGGTATGCGATTCCTGCCTGCGGACGCAGGCAAAGGTCGTCAGCGATTTGCCTGACGCGAGGGCGTTTACTTCACTCTGCTCGGTGTTCGCGCGTCTCGCTGTCCCCTTTCCGACGCGGGGAGGGGGCAAGCCGAGCGTAGCGAGGCTGGGGTGAGGTAAAGCGGCAAGCGGTTTGTTGCAATCCCCCTGGTGCACGCACCCTGTGAATTCGCCAAATTGCGCTTGCCTGCTATAATGGTGGCCTGACTTTTCAGTGACACATTTCTGTCAGGGCGAGATAAATAACACCCTGCTCGCGGTGGATGATGGCGTTCGCATTCGAGTTACTGGCAACTGAGGGAATGGCTCGCGCCGGCGTGTTGCACACGCCGCATGGCCCTATTCCTACGCCGGTCTTTGCGCCGGTGGGCACACAGGCAACCGTCAAAGCCGTCGAGCCGCGCGAACTGCGCGAACTGGGCGTCAGCCTGGTGCTGGCCAATACCTACCATCTCCACCTGCGCCCCGGCGACGAACTCATTCGCGACCTGGGCGGCCTGCACCGTTTCATGGGGTGGGATGGCCCCATCCTGACCGATTCGGGCGGCTTTCAGGTGTTCAGCCTGGCGTCCATGCGTCAGGTTGACGCGGACGGGGTGACCTTTCGCTATCATCTCGACGGTTCGTTGCACCGTTTCACCCCCGAACTTGCCATCCAGATTCAACACAATCTGGGTGCGGATATCATCATGGCGTTTGACCAGTGTCCTGTGCCGGATGATCGTGCGGCAGTGCGCCTGGCTGTAGATCGCACTCACCGCTGGCTGGTGCGCTGCGTTGAGGAGCATCAGCGCAGGGGCAACCCGGCCCGCCAGGCGCTCTTCGGCATCGTCCAGGGGGGTATCTTCATGGACATGCGCGAAGAGTCGGCGCGGTTCGTCACCGGCTTCGACCTGCCCGGCTATGCTATCGGTGGCCTGGCCGTCGGAGAGAGCAAAGCCGACATGGTGCGTACACTGGAACAGACGACCCCGCTCTTGCCAGCGCACAAACCTCGCTACTTGATGGGCGTTGGCAGCCCCGAAGACCTGGTGCACGGTGTGGCACGCGGCGTAGACATCTTCGACTGTGTGCTGCCCACGCGGGTCGCTCGCAATGGCGCGGCACTGACACGCACAGGCCGGATCAACATGCGCAACCTGCAGTACGCCGCCGACCCGCGCCCTCTGGAAGAAGGGTGCACTTGCTACACCTGCACCCATTTCTCGCGTGCCTATATCCGTCACCTGGTCAAAGCCTCCGAAATTCTGGGGCACCAACTGCTGAGCCTCCACAACCTGCATGTTCTGCTCACGCTGATGCGTGAGATGCGCGCCGCCATTCTGGACGGCACTTTCACGGACTACGCCAGTGCCTTCCTCGCCCGCTATCAGCCAGTGGGGCTGGCCAAAGGAGCGCAGCGCCTATCGCTTCCGGTGAGTTAGCGATCCACTTCTGACTCAACCGGGCTTCCGGTGGCGCAGAGGGCGCGGGCAGCCGTCGGTGCGCTGCTCCCTGCTTCGAAGCTAAGGGAGCAGCGGCACGCAGCATGGCGACAGCGAAAGGTCAATTCTATGTCTATCTGGCAAGCTCTCGCCCTGGGAACGCTACAAGGGGCAACCGAATTCTTGCCTATTTCCAGCTCCGGCCATCTGGTGCTGGTGCCCTGGTGGCTCAATTGGCCTGAGCCGCCGCTGGTGTTCGATGTGGTGGTGCACCTGGGCACGCTGATGGCGGTGCTGATGTATTTCTGGCGCGACTGGCAAGTGTTGTTGCGTGCCGGTCTCCATGCGCTACGCAATCGTACAGCTTCTGATCCCGAAGCTCGCCTGTTGTGGTTGATTGCCCTGGGCACAGTCCCGGCAGCGTTGGCAGGTCTTATGCTGGAAGGCTTGTTCGAGACGACACTCAGCGACCCGCCTCTGGCGGCCAGTTTCTTGCTGGTCACGGCCTTGGTGTTGGCCTTCAGCGAACGGGCCTCTAACAGCGAACGCACCCTGACCGACCTGCGCTTCGCCGACGCTCTGATCATCGGCACAGCGCAGGCGCTGGCGATTATCCCTGGCCTCTCGCGTTCGGGTAGCACCATCGCTGCCGGACTGACGCGCGGTATATCGCGCCCGGTGGCGGCGCGCTTCAGCTTCTTGCTGGCGACTCCGATCATCATGGGAGCAGGGATCAAGCAGGGCTTCGACCTGCTGGTCGGTGGGGAACCCCTTGGCAATGACATGGCCGTCCCTCTCCTCGTCGGCTTTGCCGGATCGCTGGTGGTCGGCTATCTGTGCGTCTGGGGGCTGTTGCGCCTGTTGCAACGGCGGCGGTTGTATGGATTTGCGGCGTATTGTGCGACGTTCGGCACGCTAAGCTTGGTGGTCGCCCTCTTTGCTTGAGGGGACGAGAATTGAAGCGGGCCAAACGAACCATCGTCATCCTGAGCCTGGCGCTGGCGAGTTGCCGCGCCTCTGTCGCCGACCCGACGCTCACTCCGCAGACGGTCAGCGTGCGCATCCTGGTGACAACCTCTACCTCGCCACTGCTGCGCGACCTGGTCGAAGCCTATGTTTCCAGCGCGACGGTGATTGCGTTGGACAGCGTCGAGGCCGAGTGGCAGACTGTATACCAGCAGGTGCTGGCCGGGCAGGCCCCCTTCGCACTGACCACGTATCTGGCTCCCGAAGCGCCCCTGTGGGCCGCGCCAATTGGGCAGGACGGCATCGCCATCATCGTGCATCCGGATAACCCCGTGTCCGCTTTCAGTGTGGATGACCTGCGCCGTATCTTCCAGGGGCGCGCAACTTCGTGGGCCGAGTGGGGCGGGCCGGACGCGCCTGTCGCCGTCGTCAGCCGCGAGCAGGGGGCCGACACTCGCCTGGCCTTCGACGCCCTGGTGATGGACGGAGCAGCGACAACGCCGGCGGCGCGGCTGGCGCTTTCCAGCGCGCGCATGGTGGAACTGGTTGCGGGCGATCCCCTGGCCATCGGCTATGTGAGCATGGCCTTTGTGGATCGGCGCGTGCGGGTGGTGCCGGTGCGCATGGCTCAGGGCGAAGAAGCCGTGCTGCCCACGCCGCAGACGGTGAGCGAGGGCAGCTATCCGCTGCGCACACCGTTGCTGGTGGTGGGAGTCAGTCCGCCTGCCGAGGGCAGCTTCTATTACGACTGGTTCACCTGGATGCAGAGTCCGGCGGGGCAGGCGGTGATCGGGCAGCGCTACGGCACCCTGTCCCTGCCAGAGGCGGGTCAGCCGCCCCAGGAAGGTTGACCTGCACGGCGGCGCAATTTCGCGTATAATAGGGGCGTGGCAGTGCAAACCATCCGAGCGCTACTGCATGACCGGTGCCTTAGAGCAAAAGGGATTGGAGATTAAATATGAAACACCGTGTTTTGGCTCTATTGATCGTTCTTGTCCTGTCGGTGATGAGCGTGGGCGTCGCTGCCGCGCAAGGGGGGGCAGACCTCAAAGCTGTGACTACCGGTGCAGTGACGATTTATGCTGAGCCGAACGCCGGCGCAGAGGTCGTCGCTGAGGTCGCAGCTTTCAGCGAGGTGACTGTGCTTAGCACCGACCCCTCAGGGGCCTGGCTGCAGGTGGACGCCGGCGGCAATGTGGGCTATGCGCCGCTGGAGAGCTTTGTGGTGCTCAACCTGCCGCCGCTCGCGCCGAAGTACTACGTGGCGACCAATCGCACGGGTGCAACGTCTTTCTTTGCTGCGCCGAACGTGACGGCTGAATTCCTTGGCTCGCTGGAAGACGGTACGGTGGCCACTGTGCTGGGCGTCTATGAGGAATGGGCCTACGTGGTGACGCCTCAGGGGCGCGGCTGGTCGCTCGTTTCTGACTGGGAAGCGCTGCCCGAAGGCGCGCGCATGGTCTCGGTGGTGTTGAGGCGCGTGCCTGAAATGGGCGTGTTCGCCGAGCCGAGCGTAACCTCCGACGTGGTCGCGACTTTCCCCGCCGATACGGTGCTGTGGGCGCTGGGCGAGCCGGAGGGCGAGTTTGTGCAGGTGCTGTTGCCGGGCGGCGACACGGGCTATGCGCTGGCCGCCAACCTCTCCGATCTGCCCGCGGTGTGGATTGATGCTGTGGCCGGGCGGCAGTCTGCGCCGGCGCTGTTCGCCGAGCCGGATGTCGCCTCGCAGTTGCTGGGCACGCTCGACCCCGGCACGTCGCTGGTCTTCATCGAGCAGGTAGACGACACCTGGATCAAGCTCTATCACCCGGCCTATGGCTTTGGCTATGGCATGGCCAGCCGCTTTGGCTCCAAGTACCTGGTGGGTACGGTGCAGGTGCCGGGCGCGGTGGTGCGCGTTGGCCCCAACGACAACCTGTACAACGCGGTCGCCCAACTGCCCGCTGGGACGCAAGTGGTGGTCAAGGGGCTGAGCGAGAGCGGCGTTTGGTTCCAGGTCGCCATTCCCTTTGAGGAGGTGGATTACGGCTACAACGGCGTTGCGGGCTGGATGCGCGACTTCCTGTTCGCCGACACGCTGGGCAACCAGACGGTAGACACCAGCCTGTTGTCCGTCACTGAGTAATCCCCCCTCTTTTCCCAGGCGCGCAACGGCCCGCCGATCACCAAGATCGCGGGCCGTTTGTGTTCCGGCGGTGCTTCAGCCAGCGGGGCGGAGGGCCACGAATACTGCCCAGTCGCTCGCGCCTTCGAGCATTTCGAGCGGATCGAGCGTTTCGGAGAGCAGCGCCAGCACCTGGAAGCCGACCCGTTCCAGCAGGGCGTTGATCGCCTGCAGGGGATAGCCGCGCACCAGGTGTATCTCGTCGGCGCGTTCCCAGGCCAGTTGTTCGAAGCGGGCGAAGATGGTGTAGCGAACCGTGCTGCGCTGCAGCTCGTGGCTGAAGTGACTGCGGGCGACGAGCGTCAGATTGTGCTCGTTGTCGAAGAGCACCCGGTCGCCGGACATGGCGGACGCCAGCCCCCACAGGGTGCGCAGGTCGAAGATGAACAGCTTGCCCGGTTCTAGGCACTTGAAGACGCGGGCGAAGACGCCTTCCAGTTCGCGCAGACTGGCGATGGCATTGAACACTCCCCCGACTGCCAGGGCCAGGTCTACAGGCCCCGCGGGCGCTTCCAACTGACGGACATCCTTCTGAATGAAGGACGGCGCATCATAGACAGGGATATTGGGGTCGGGGGTGTGATTCTGCGCCACGGCGAGCATAGCCGCGCTGTTATCTATGGCGAAGACGCGCAGACCCTGTTCGGCCAGCAGCCAGCTACTCACGCCGGTGCCGCAGCCCAGGTCGAGCACACGCCGTCCGGCCCAGTCCATAGACTGCGCCAGCCGCAGGTAGCGCAATGTTTGCAGACGGGCGTGTTCGGCCAGGCCCGCCTGCTCATAGACGGTCGCCAGCCGCTCGTAGGGGGGCACCAGATACACCGATTGTTCGTTCATCCCTTCGCTCCCGAAAAGCCGCGCACCGCGCATCACGACCCAGGGACTGCGGGCGGCGGGGCCAGTGGTGCAAAGCTGAAAACGAGTTCGTAGCGTGTCGAATAGAGCACTACGCTGCCTTCGCGGTAGTTGTCAATGTTGAAGGCCGGGTTGTCGATCACATAGTTCTGGTTGCCCACGTTGCCTTTCAGCGCTCCCAGGTCTAGTTGCAACTGCGCGACCTGGGCCAGCTCTTCCTTGGTCGTGGGGCGCGGGTAGGCGCTGAGCAGCACATGCAGATCGGGGCCGTTGATGGCATCCAGCCCTTGCAGGCGCACGATGACGCGCCCGTCGGAGAGCCGAAAGATGCTGGCCGTCCCCTGCGCACCGCGGATGGAGTCCAGCGTGACGAAATTGCCGGTGAGCAGTTCCTGCACCAACGCCGGGTTGGGGTCGAGCGCGGGCAGGTTGGGTTCCTCCACGTCTACCGCTTCGGCCAGCCGCGCGGCTACCAGGTCAATGGCCATCTGTGGGCTGCGCGCGTAAAGCTGCGTGTACATATCCTGAGCCAGGCTGGGCAGACTGTAGAAGGCATCGGGGAAGGGGGAAACGACTTCTTCCTTGCGGAAATAGTCGGCGAACTGGTCCAGCCACAAAGGCGACAGCAGCAGCGTTGTCACCACCAGTGCGCCAAAGAAGAGCACTCCCCAGGCAGGTCGTGTACTCATGTCCTCCCCCACCAGTCTGTCATTGTGGCATGGGCGCGATCATAGCCGACTCCGCCGATTCGATCCACTGCTGGGGTGGCATGCAAAGGTTGTCAGCGACTTTGCCCCACCCGATGGCCCTCATCCCCCGGCCCCTTCGCCCGCAGCGCGGGCGAAGGGGAGCACTCACACGCCAGACAGTAAGTCCCCTCGCCCCGCGACACAGTCGTGAGGGAGAAGGGATGCAGGAGTGAGGGGCAGCAGACCGCGGCAAATTGCCCGTCACATTTTGCACGCACCCCGGAGGGAAGGCGTCCGGGTGCATTTCAGTTGAGTTCACGAGTGCAAGCGAATTGAGGCGGATTTCTGAAGCCGTGCTCTGGGGTGAACTGTTGTGAAACGCACCCCTCAAACTGAGTGCGAGCAAAGGGTCTCGGTGATTCCCTCGGTGCGGAGGTGTTGACCTCACCCCCGCTCGGCGCTGGCGCGCCTCGCGCCCCCTCCCCGCGTCAGGGAGGGGGCAAGGTCAAGCCGAGCGAAGCGAGGCTGGGGGTGAGGTAAACCACAGCGCAGCGCACGGCCTGTCACAGTTTGCGCGCACCTCTCAAATGGGGCGCATTTCAGTTGAGTTCACAAGACTCGACAAGCCCGAACGGGCCTGATGCATGATCAGCCGACCGTGAACCTTCGTGAAAGGCACCCAGGGCGTCCGGCACGGCTGTGCCTGGAGGGTGCTATAATCATAAAGGGTTCAGCCAGGAAGGGAAGGTTACCGTGTCGAGTCTGGCGTGTGTCTCTTTTAATCTGCCAATCAGGAACCAACAGCCCTACACTCGGCGGATGCTGACCCTGCTCGCCGCTGGATGCCTGACCCTTTTGCCATGAAGCCTTTCCGCTTTCTGTTGCCTGTGAGTCAGTGGATACACAAGCCCATCGCGGCGTTGCTCCTGGTGACGCTCTGTGCGGGGCTGCTGCCGCTTGGTGCCCTCGCGCAGGGGGGCGACACGCCCTCGCCAACGCCCACCTATCCCTTTCACGGCACCTACACGCCGCCCGCTCAACCGCCGCCGTTGCCCATCCCCCCGCCAGTTGAACCGTTCCCTGTTGATGACTCGGTCGAGACCATTTTGCTGCTGGGTAGCGACTCGCCGGACAACTACTATCGCCGCACCGATGTGATGATCGTGCTGGCCGTTCATAAAGATGCTGGCACGGCGGCCCTGTGGCATATCCCCCGCGACCTGTGGGTGTACATCCCAAATCACACCATGGATCGCATCAACACAGCCTATGCCTGGGGCGCGTCAAACGGTTATCCCGGCGGTGGATTCGGCCTGCTGCAAGACCTCTTTCGCTACAACCTGGGCTTTGTGCCGGATCACTACGCGCGGGTCAACTTCACCAGCTTCATGAAGATCATCGAGGCGCTGGGGGGGCTGCCGATCAGCGTAGACTGTGCCCTGACCGACTGGCGGCTGAAAGACCCGTCGCTCGACTCCGGTCTGGAAGAGAACTGGGAAGAGTACACGTTGGGCATAGGCCGTCATCTGCTCGACCCCTATATGGCGCTATGGTATGTGCGCAGCCGCAAAACGACCAATGAGCTTGACCGGGGACGCCGTCAGATGGACGTGCTGCGGGCTATGTGGCAGCAGATCAAGCGTCAGGGCCTGTTCGAGCAGGTCGAGCGGCTGTGGCCCGCCATCACTGGTTGGGTGGAGACCGACCTGAGTCTGACCGACGTGCTGGCACTCGTCCCGCTGGGTATGGCGCTTGATCCGGCGCGGATCGCCCGCTACAGCGGACAGGTCGGGACACACTACGAGCGTATCTACACGCCGGACGACGGGCGCGAAGTGCTCCTGCCTGTGCGCGAGAATCTGTTACCCATGGTGCAGGATTTGCTGACGCCGCCGACTGCCAACCGCCTGAGCCGGATGCAGTTCAGCGTGGAGATCGCCGATGCCTCATGGTATGGGGCGGGGTATGCGCAGGTTGCCGCCGACCGCCTGGCCTGGGAAGGGTACGCCGCTCGCCCGCTGGAGGGGTTCGCACCGGTGCAGCGCGAGCTATCGGTCATCTTCGACTATACGGGCCTGCAGAAAGGCAGTCCCCTGGCTGACCTGCAACGTCTGCTGCGCGTGGAACCCGCTCAGATCATTCGTCAGCCCGACCCCAACCGCACAGTAGACTTTCGGGTGGAGATTGGCACAGGGTATCGGTCGTGCGTTTACGGCAATGCCGAAGATGCCCTGGCGACAATTGACGCAGGGCTGGCGAGTATCCCGCCGGAAGTGCGCGATTCGGCGGCCTGCTGGTTGCGCTTCAGCGCCCAGGTCAACATTCGCCGCGGGCCAGGGGTAGACTATCCGGTTGCTGACCTGGCTACGCCCAACGATTTCTTCCCCGTGACCGGCCTCAGCCCCGACCGGGCCTGGTGGCGCATCAGCCTGGACGGCGAGCCAGCGTGGGTCTCCGCCGAGATCACCACAGCGCGGGCGGTGGGGTACTGCGAGGACGTGCCCCAGGTGAGCGGCTAGCGCGCTACCGGCTAACTGGGGTGCGGGGAAGAGGGCATCCAGCGCCTGGCCATGACTGCCATGCTCAGGAAGATGATCCCCACCACCAGGTAGATGCTGCGCAGCCCGAACCAGGTTGCCAGGGTGGCCGCGAGCATGGGCGCGATGGTTCGCCCCGCGGAGACGATCGCCGCTTCGAGACCGTAGACAGCCCCTTCCTCGCCCGGCTCAGTATAGGTGGCCAGCAGCGCGCTGAGCGTGGGCAGAATCCCGCCCGCTGCTGTGCCGGTCAGGGTGAGCACCAGCCCCAGTTGCCACACCGAGTCCACCCATAGGGTGGGCAGGTAGAACAGGCCGGCGAGAGTGGCCATGATCACCAGCACGCGACGGTGTCCCCGCCGATCGCCGAGTTGCCCCAGGTAGATGGCGGCGACCGTTCCGGCGGCGGCAGAGATGGCCAGCAACACACCGGTGACAGTGGCCGTCCGACTCTCGGTGTGCATCAACTGACTGACCAGCAGGGGGGTGAAGGGTTCGATCATGGTGCGGCCCAGCGTGTTGAGGAAGCGGGCGATGAAGGTCAGTCGCACCCCGTAGCTGCTCAGCACATGGCCCCACGCTGTGAGGAAACCGTTGCGCCCGGCGCTGACATAGGGCATTGGCTCGAAGTGTTCGTGTACTCCCCAGGAGGTCAGCCCGCCTGCCACGGCCAGCAGGATGCCGGTCGCCAGGAAGGAAGTGCGAAAGCCAAACTGATCGGCGATGAACCCGCCGAACAACGGCCCGGCAGATGTCCCGCCCCACAGTCCCACCTGCAACAACCCCAGCGCATAGCCCATGCGTTGACGCGGGACGCTGGCCGCCACCAGGGTGGTCAGCGCCGAGAAGACGCCCGTGATCAGCCCCTGCAGGATGCGCAGCAGCAGCAGTTCTTCGCCGGAGCGCACGAAACCCATCAGGGCGATGACTATCGCGCCGCCCCAGGTGGCCCGCAAGACCATCATCTTGCGCCCGTGACGGTCGGCCAGCGCGCCCCACACTGGCGCGGCCAGCATCATGGCGAATGCCTGCGCCGAGAAAACAAGACCGGTCAGCAGCTCGACACTCAGACCGGTGGTAGAACCTAATTGTTTGACGTAAAGGGGCAGAAAGGTGAACGTACTGGAAAAGCCTACTGCCGACACGAACTGTACAAAGGCCAGCGTGTACAGCGTGCGCTGCCAGGCCGGTTGATGATCCATACTCTCCCCGCTACCAGACGCGGCGGCGCTCACGTGCCGCTCCTCAGCGCTCGATGATACCGTTGTCGCTGAGGGTGGACAAGGCGGGGGACAACAGCCGTGCCTTTGCCCCCTTTGCCCGCGCCGCCCTTGACGCTGCCCCTGCCGGACGGCTATAATGGCAGGTGCGGGTGACTAGCTCAGTTGGTCAGAGCGCCTCCCTTACAAGGAGGAGGTCAGGGGTTCGAGTCCCTTGTCACCCATCGCCTGATTTGCGACGCCCTGCCCTTTGCGGGCGGGGCGTTGTTGTGTGCCTGGGCAAGGCGTGCCGTGCGGCAGTAGTGAGGCTGGCGCGCGCGTGCTAGAATGAGGCGCATCAAAGACCGTTTGTTCAGATACAGGAGTTCGAATGGACGACTTTCTTTTTCGCGGCAGCCTGGCCGACCTCGATCCGGACGTGGCAGCGCTGGTTGACCTGGAAGCGCTGCGGCAGGTGCGGCGGCTGATCCTCATCCCCTCCGAGTCCAGCGTGCCGGTGGCCGTGCGCGAGGCGGTTGGCTCGGTTTTCCACAATCTCTACGCCGAGGGCTACCCCGACGACGAGTGGCGGGCGCTCTCGCAAGAAGAATTGCTGGCCATAGATGTGCGCCTGGCCGAATACCGGCGCAATTCCGACCCGCGCTACTACAAGGGCACCGAATTTGTCGATATCATCGAGAGCCTGGCCCGTCGCCGCGCCGCCGAGTTGTTCGCCACGCCCACTGTGCGCCCGGAGGCGCTGTGGGTCAACGTGCAGCCGCTGAGCGGGTCGCCCGCCAACAGCGCCGTCTACAGCGCGTTGATGGAGCCGGGCGATACGCTGATGGGCATGGATTTGCTGCACGGCGGTCATCTGACGCACGGCAGCCCGGCCAACCGCAGCGGGCGGCTCTACAACGTGATCAGCTACGGCGTCAATCCGCAGACGGAGTTACTCGACTACGATCAGATTCGCGACCTGGCCCGGCAACATCGCCCCAAGGTCATTGTCGCTGGCTTCACGTCCTACCCCTACGCGCCGGACTGGGCCGCTTTCCGCGCCATTGCCGACGAGGTGGGCGCGTATCTGCTGGCGGACGTGTCGCACGTGTCGGGGCTGGTGGCGGCGGGTGTCTTCCCGACGCCGGTGGGTCACGCGCATGTGATCAGCTTCACCACGCACAAGACCATGGCCGGTCCGCGCGGCGCGGTGTTGATGACCACCGACCCCAAGATCGGGCGCAAGCTGGATCGCGCTGTGTTCCCTGGCGAGCAGGGCGGGCCACATGTCAACGCCATCGCGGGCATGGCGGTCGCCTTCAAACTGGCAGCGACCGAGCAGTTCCGCGCCCTGCAACGGCAGATCGTCGCCAATGCGGTACGGCTGGCCGAACGGCTGGCGTCGCGCGGACTGCGCATCCCGCACGGTGGCACCAATTCGCACCTCTTGTTGGTGGACTGCAAGTCGGTGCGCGGGGCGGATGGCACTCCCCTCAGCGGGGACATGGCCGCGCGCATCCTCGACCTGGCCGGTATTGTGCTCAACCGCAACACCATCCCCGGCGATACGTCGCCTTTCCTGGCCACAGGTATCCGGCTGGGCACGCCCTGGGTGACCCAACGCGGTTTCCGCGAACCGGAGATTGACCGGCTGGCCGACGTCATCGCCGATGTGCTCTTCGCCTGCACGCCCTATCAATATCAGGGCGGCGGTGGCAAGGTGCAGTGGCGGGCCAAGGTGGACTACGACGCACTGGTTGCCGCGCGGCAGGCGGTCGAGCGGCTGGTCAGCGTGGCCGGTATGGACTATACGCCTCCCAACCTGGTCGCCTATCCCAAAGAGGCGAGCGCCGCCGCCGAGCATTTCTACGTCGTGCCCAATACGCGCGAGTTGCAGGAGGGCTGGCGGTCGCTCAACATCGCCGGGCCGCGCGCGACCGACTTCCTGGACGCGGCGTTGAGCAGCGATGTCCGCGCGCTGAGCGTGGGCGACGCCCAACCTACCTGGGTGCTGCGCGCCGATGGCAGTCCGTGGGCGCGGGGTATCCTGCAACGGTTGTATCCGGACGTCTATCACCTGCACGTGGCGGAGAATGCCGGCGCAGTGGCCGCCTGGCTGCGCGCCCTTTCCGACGGCTTCGCCCGCTTCGACGAGGATGTGTTCGCTAAAGTGCCGGGGCCGGTCACCGTCAGCGTGCTGAGCGAAGACCCCGATCTCAGCGCCTTCGAAGCCTGGCTGCCGGAGCAGGGGTGGATGGACGGCGCAGGCTACGCGGCGGACAAACCCTACTTCGTGGGTTGTCGGGGCGCGCACTACGCGGGTCCGTGCGGCGACCCGTTGCCGCCCTTCGCCTGGCAGGAGCCGCTCAACCCGCCGCTCAAGACGACTTCGCTGCACGCCCTGCACAAAGAGTTGGGCGCGAAGATGGTGCCCTTCGCCGGCTACGACATGCCAGTGTGGTACACGTCCGTCGGCGCGGAGCACGCCGCTACGCGCACCGGCGCGGGCCTGTTCGACGTGTCGCATATGGGCGTGTTCGACTTCAGCGGGCCGGGGGCCGAAGCGTTCCTCAACGCCATCGCCGCCAACGACGTGGCTGCGCTGCCAGTTGGCGAGGCGCATTATAGCTATCTGCTCGGCGTAGACGGCATCCCCCTCGACGATATCTTCATCTACCGCCTGGCTCCGGACTATTTCCTGATGGTGGTCAACGCTGCCAACAACGACAAGGACTGGGCCTGGATCACTGCCCTGCAGCGCGGTGAGGCCCTGGCCGACCCGGCGCGGCCCTGGGCGAAGATGCCGGGGCGCGACGCTGTGCGCATCCGCGACCTGCGCGATCCCGCCCTGGGCGACGAGCGGCGGGTGGATATCGCCCTGCAAGGGCCGCACAGCCGCGACATTCTGCTGAGCCTGGGCGGTAGCGACGCCGACAGGGCGCGCGTGCGGGCGTTGCCCTGGGCGGGGGTGACCCGCGCGACACTGGGCGGCTATGACCTCATCGTCGCCCGCACCGGTTACACGGGCGAGCGCGTCGCCTATGAGCTTTTCGTCAATCCGGACGCAGCCCCTGCGCTGTTCAAAGACCTGATCGCGGCGGGGGCGACGCCGGTGGGCCTGGCCGCGCGCGACAGCCTGCGCACCGAAGCCGGTCTGCCGCTCTATGGGCACGAACTGGCCGGTGACCTGAAGCTGAACCCCGCCGACGCTGGCTTTGGCAGCTATGTCAAGCTATGGAAGCCGTTCTTCATCGGCAAAGCGGCCTTCGTGGCGCACGAGCGCGAGCGCGACGCTGTGGTGACGCGCTTCCGGCTGGATAGCAAAGGCGTGCGCGCGCCACACCCCGGCGATCCGCTGGTGGACGGGCGTGGGCGTGTGGTGGGGACGGTCACCTCGTGCAGCATAGATAGCGAGGGCTACTCGCTGGGGCAGGCGTACCTCAAGCTGGAGTACGCGCAGGAGGGCACGCCGCTGTATGTGTTCGCAGGGGCGGAGAAGCTCGACCTCAAGAAACCGTTCGGGGAGCTGACCATGGGCGACCGGACGGTCGTCCCCGCGCCAGTGACGGTGCTCAGTCGCTTTCCGAAGCGTAAGTAAAGGCGCAAACACACAGACTTCCGAAGCCTGTCAGACTTCGGAAGTCTGTTTTATGGTATAGCGCTGTCCCTCCGGCAGGGGCAGCCCCTTTACTCCACCACCTCGGTGGGCAACGGTTTGCCATTCCACACGGCGTCGTAGTTGGGGCCCATGGTGGCTTTGGGCACCCAGACGAAGTCGCAGACCCAGATGATCTTGTAGTACTGGCCGGAGGCGTCCTGCCCGATGACGCGGGCGGTGTTGCCCGCCTTGATGGTCACCAGGGGGTTGG